>OLSH01000811.1_pt1 | contig 21519 bp, 26 predicted proteins | sample 1643221 | NCBI WGS metagenome assembly OLSH01 (sample SAMEA3136681, study PRJEB25190) | human gut metagenome | biome: human gut; feature: human-associated habitat; material: faeces | place: Austria | collected 2013 | reverse complement strand
CCCCGCGTTAAGGGATAAATGAGTGAAAATCAAGGTGGAACCGTGTGAATGCACCCTTGGACATAAGAATATGTCCAGGGGTTTTTATTTTCCCGTTTTTTCACAGGATTCCGGCAGCGGACATATTCAGAAGGAATGTTTTTCAGCAGAACAGCCGGAATCATGATATCAGAATAACACCAAAGAGATGGAGCCGAAAAAGGCCCATAGAAGAAAGGAGATTCGTATGAAAATTATTTTACCAGACGGAAGTGTACATGAAGCTGAGGATGAATTAAGGGCCATACGCCACACGGCATCCCATGTACTGGCACAGGCAGTTAAGAGATTGTATCCGGATGCAAAGCTGGCCATTGGACCGGCCATTGATGATGGCTTTTACTATGATTTTGACAGGGAGGGAGGCTTTACTCCTGAGGACCTTGAGAAGTTAGAGGCAGAGATGGCTAAGATTGTAAAAGAAAATCTGCCGATTAAGCCGTTTGTACTGCCAAGGGCTGAGGCCATCAAGTTCATGAAGGAAAAGGGAGAGCCTTATAAGGTAGAGCTTATTGAGGACCTGCCGGAGGAAGAGACAATCAGCTTTTACCAGCAGGGCGAATTTGTGGACCTGTGCGCAGGACCCCATATCATGTATACAAAGGGCGTAAAGGCGTTTAAGCTTACAAGCATTGCAGGTGCTTACTGGAGAGGCAGCGAGAAGAATAAGATGCTTACCAGGATATACGGAACCGCATTTGCCAACAAGACAGACCTGGAATCCTATCTGGCCATGATGGAGGAGGCAAAGAAGCGTGACCACAGGAAGCTGGGCAAGGAGCTGGGCCTGTTCATGTTTGCGGAGGAGGGACCAGGATTCCCATTCTTCCTTCCCAAGGGAATGACATTAAAGAATACCCTGATTGATTACTGGCGTGAGATTCACTACAGGGACGGCTATCAGGAGGTTTCCACCCCTATCATCCTGAGCCGTAAGCTGTGGGAGAATTCAGGCCATTGGGACCATTATAAGGATAATATGTATACCACTGTAATTGATGAGGAAGACTATGCTGTCAAGCCTATGAACTGTCCGGGAGGAATGCTGGTCTACAAGAATCAGCCCCATTCTTACCGTGACCTGCCTTTAAAGGTAGGCGAGCTGGGACTGGTTCACCGCCATGAGAAGAGCGGACAGCTCCACGGCCTGATGCGTGTGCGCTGCTTTACTCAGGACGATGCCCATATCTTCATGAGAGATGACCAGATTGAGGACCAGATTAAGGGTGTAACAAAGCTGATCAATGAAGTGTATACACAGTTTGGCTTTGAATATTTTGTGGAGCTGTCCACCAGGCCGGAGGATTCCATGGGGTCTGACGAGGATTGGGAGATGGCTACAAACGGCCTTAAGAAGGCGCTGGAGGACATGGGCCTTGATTATATTGTCAACGAGGGCGACGGCGCGTTCTACGGTCCTAAGATTGACTTCCACCTGAGGGATTCCCTGGGCAGGACATGGCAGTGCGGTACCATTCAGCTGGATTTCCAGATGCCTCAGAGGTTTGACCTGGAGTATACGGCTGAGGACGGCTCCAAGAAGCGTCCAATCATGATTCACCGCGTATGCTTTGGCTCCATTGAGCGTTTTATCGGCATCCTGATTGAGCATTTTGCAGGGAAGTTTCCGGTATGGCTGGCTCCTGTGCAGGTTAAGGTAATCCCTGTTTCTGAGAAGTCCATGGATTATGCCACCGGCGTATACGAGAAGTTAAAGGCAGCCGGCATCCGCACAGAGCTGGACCACAAGGACGAGAAGGTAGGCTACAAGATTCGCCAGGCTCAGCTGGAGAAGGTTCCCTATATGCTGGTTCTGGGTGAGAAGGAAGCCGCAGAGGGCGCGATAACGGTGAGAAGCCGGGACAAGGGTGACCTGGGCGCTGCTGGACTGGATGGATTCATTGAAGATATTAAGAGGATGATTGAGACGAAAGAGAGATAGTATTAGAATGTCCCTGCCCGGAATATATAATACAATGGGCAGGGACGTTCTGTTATTTTAAGCGGGTTCTTATATTTTTGTTTCTCTGTTAAGGTTAAGCCTGTTTCAACGGTACTTCTACCTTTTTCTTTACAACAAAAGCAGCTGCAAGGGATACCACAGATATGATGAATGGGAGCCGGCCATTGCCCAGTGGTCCAAGGAATTTATCACGGATTGATGTGGATGGCATGGAGATTGATTAGAATCTGTACCATATCTCAGGCCCAATGAAAAGGGGCTGTCGCACCAGATGATTGAAAAATCATAGGTGCGGCAGCCCTTTTTGTGCTCATATGGATTTTATTGAGTCATTACTTAAAAATCACTAAAGGAAGAGGGAGTCGTCCGTTAAGGCATTTATTACTTAATTTTTTGTAAGCAAAATTGAGATTATTACAGAACCGCTTGACAGAAGTACGAAAACGAACTACAATAAAGTACGAAAGTGAACTTTTGAGAAAGGGTGTATTATGAATCCGAAAGATTTTTTTTATAACTTTGGCAGAGCAATTTATCATATTGATGCGGTATATGATGAGTTTGCAAAAAAGAGTGGTGTAGCGCCTACGCTTTTGTGGATATTATATGCGCTAAATGATGGAGAAAACCATACCCAGCGGGAGATCTGTGTTGATTGGGGCCTGCCTAAAAGTACAGTCAATACCGTAGTGAGTGAAATGAAACAAAACGGATATATTGAACTTGAACCGATTAAGGGAAAACGCAGGGAAATGACAATATTGCTGACTGAAAAGGGAAAGCAGTATGCAGATACCGTTTTGAAGGACATCTATGAAAAAGAAGCAGAGGTATTTTCAGCGTTTACCACGGATGATTTAGGTATTCCGGATCGGCTGGAAAACATTGTGAATCTATTAAAAAGATAAAGGAATTGCTTAAATGAGAATTATTGTTCTTGAAGGTTTGATTGTACTCGTAATGATGCTCTGTATGGTTGCCTGTGGAAACCAGGCAGATAGTACACCTGCAGAGGAACAGGGCAAAACATCGGTAGTTGCGCAAAAAGTTGATCCGCAGATTTCGGAGGATGATAAGAAAGAAACAGAAGATAATTCTAAAACAACTGCTGCGGATGAAACGGAAACAGTGAGTGATGCAGAAGGCGGCAAGGTGCTTGTGGCTTATTTTTCCGCAACCGGGACAACAAAAAAACTCGCGGAGTATGCGGCTGAGGTTACTGGGGCAGATCTGTATGAGATTGTTCCGGCAGAACCATATAGTGATGCGGATCTTGATTGGAATGACAAAAACAGCCGTACAAGCATTGAAATGAATCATGATTCGGTAAGACCGGCTATAAACGGCAGTGTGTCCGATATGGAATCGTATACAATTGTATTTATCGGGTATCCAATCTGGTGGGGCGATGCACCGCATATCATTGATACATTCATGGGAAGTTATGATTTTTCTGGGAAGACCATTGTTCCCTTCTGTACTTCCGGTAGTAGTGGGATTGGTTCCAGTGCAGAAGAACTGCATGATTATACCGATGAAAGTGTGACGTGGCTTGATGGCGAAAGATTAAAGAGTGGTTCTTCAAAAGAGGATATAGCGAGCTGGATCAGTGGGCTCTCACTGGGAATTGAGGTAAGGAATCCCATGAGTGGATGGGTATTGTAATGGTATGCCTTTTTGTCCTGCATCATGTAATGAATTATAAATGGTTCAAAGGTGTATTCAAAGGGGATTATTCTCCTGTCAGGTTTTGCATTAAAATGTCTGACGCTTCCGGGGAGTAAGCAGGCGGCACGAATTCTCCACAAACCGGCATGGTGATGATGAAGATATGCACACAGTTCGGTCAGTGATTTCTACATGAGCCCGTATGAGCTTACTCAGAAAGAATATGTGGAAATAAAGGGCAATAATTCGAGCAATTTTCACGGCAAAGACCTGCGGGTTGAGAATATTACATGGCTTGGTGCAGTGGCTTGAAGATAATAAAATAAAGTAAAAATAGGAAATGGAGGAGGAAACTGACATGGAGTATATAAAATTGGGAAACTCAGATTTGAATGTATCCCGCATCTGCATGGGATGTATGGGGTTTGGTGATCCGGGACGAGGACAGCACAGCTGGACTTTGGATGAAGAACATTCAAGGGAAATCATAAAACACGGACTTGAATTAGGTGTCAATTTTTATGATACGGCAATCGCCTATCAAAACGGTACAAGTGAGCAGTATCTTGGCAGGGCGGTAGGGGATTATGCAAAGCGAGAGGATGTTGTGATTGCGACAAAGTTCCTGCCCCGGACAAATGAGGAAATAGCAGCCGGAATAAGCGCCCAGCAGCATATCGAAAATATGTTAAATAAGAGCCTTGAAAATCTCGGCATGGAGTATGTTGATTTGTATATTTACCATATGTGGGATTATCAGACGCCGCTTTATGATATCATGGAAGGCTTAAACAGAATGGTGAAAGCCGGAAAGACGCGGTATATTGGCATTTCAAACTGCTTTGCATGGCAGCTTGCAAAAGCAAATGCTCTTGCGGAAAAAGAAGGGTTTGCAAAATTTGTATCCATACAGGGGCATTATAACCTGATTTTCAGGGAAGAAGAGCGCGAGATGGCAGCTCTGTGTTATGAAAATAATATTGCCATGACGCCTTATAGCGCCCTTGCCAGTGGACGTCTTTCCAGAAGGCCGGGAGAAACATCAAAACGTCTGGAGGAAGACAGCTATGCGAAAGGGAAATATGACAATGCGGCCACGCAGGATGAAATGATTCTAAGGCGGGTTGAGGAACTTGCAGATAAGCATGGTGTGACAATGACGGAGATTTCCCTTGCATGGCTTCTGACGAAAGTCACCTCTCCGGTTGTGGGGGCAACGAAGTTCCATCATGTGGATGGTGCTGTGAGTGCTGTTAATCTGAAACTGACAGAGGAAGAGACCTCTTATCTGGAAGAGTGCTATGTTCCCCACTGGCTGGTTGGAGTAATGGCACAGAACACGGTATCAGCTGCAAAAGAAAACCATGTTTGGTCCGTAGGCGATCAGAAAATAAAATAAACAGGAGGAAAAGCATTATGGCAGTAAAACAGACGGCAGGAAGGACCCAGCTTGGGGATTTTGCCCCGAAATTTGCAGAACTTAATGATGATGTATTATTTGGCGAAGTTTGGGCACGGGAAGATAAACTCTCCCTGCGAGACCGCTCCATTGTTACAGTTGTTTCTCTTATGGCACAGGGACTCACGGATGAATCAATCAAATATCATCTGATGAGTGCAAAGACGAACGGGATTGCAAAAGAAGAGATTGCAGAAATCGTAACTCATGCGGCGTTTTATTGTGGGTGGCCGAAAGCGTGGGCTGTATTTCGTATGGCAAAAGAAGTTTGGAATGAGGAAATTGTTGCAGAGGACGCGAAAACAGAACATGAAAAATCTTTGATTTTCCCTATTGGAAAGCCGAATGATGCATTTGCACAGTATTTTATAGGACAAAGCTTCCTTGCACCAGTTTCAACGGAACAGGTGGGCATTTTCAATGTGACCTTTGAACCGGGCTGCAGAAATAACTGGCATATTCATCATGCGGATAAAGGCGGCGGACAGATTCTGATTTGTGTGGCAGGACGAGGTTATTATCAGGAATGGGGAAAAGAACCTGTGCTTATGGTTCCCGGATGTGTGGTGAATATTCCTGCTGGGGTGAAGCATTGGCATGGTGCGGCACCGGATAGCTGGTTTTCTCATTTGGCAGTGGAGGTGCCAGGGGGGAATGGGAGCAATGAGTGGCTGGAAGCTGTAACAGATGAACAGTATAAGGATTGCAAATAAGGAGTGATAGTAAGCGCTTAATTTAGGAGTGGATTTCCATCTGTTCTCCGGTATGCGATAATGGTTACTGTAATGCAAGCATTTTACTCTTCAAACCAGCTTGCAAACTTTCATTATAAGGAGGTAGCCATTATGCGGGCAGCCGGAAAAACTGCCGAAGAACAATACCAGCTGATCCTGGAGTGCCGCAGGAGCGGCATGAGCGACTGCGACTGGTGCAGGGAGAAGGGAATCAAACTGGACACATGTGCCTGTTATAAACGTCTGGACGGTAGCATCCAGGGGCGTTTCCGATGGCCGCGCAGTCGGGAGGAAGTAAAGCCCATCACCTGGAAACAGTTCGACTGGCTCATGTCCGGTCTGGAGCTCGAGCAGCCCAAGGCACTGAAAAGGGCCATATAAAATCCGGCTCTCCACCGAAAAGGCAAAAGGCAAGAAGCCTATCCTGTTTTTCCCGGAAAGCCTCTTTCCGCTGGTTTGTTACCATTACCATAGGTTTGATGCTGTCGGATGAGTTCTTTGTATTCGGACTGTGAGAATACTTCTTGCTCCGTTCACCAACCTCGATCCGCTGAATGAACAGCCGCAGCAGTTCCGGAGTCAATTCGAGCGTCCAACTCTTTCTGGAGCGAGTTCATCTCCCGCCGCAGCTCCACGCTGTTCTTCTGGTTGATGTACTGTGCGAACTGACGCTCCTGCGTCCTGGCGGAGTGTGTCACCCGACGGATATCATCCAGTATAATTCTGATTAGATCCATTTCTCGGATATGGTGCGGTGTGCAGCATCTTTACCACGTTTTCCATAAGTATAGCACTTGAATTTGTACTTCTATGGAAAACAAGGTCCAATGTTCGCTACTTGAAGATTACTCAAACCGCGCGATCAGATCGCTCCGGTGAACAAAGTCCTCCACCTCTTCTCGGAAAGTGTGGATGATCGTCTCTTTACTGGGTTTTGGGTAGCGGTGCGTGATTTCATAACAGGTCAGCGGCGGGAGCGGCGCAGTCAGGGTATAGCGGACGATATGTTCCTTATTTTTCAACGCCTGATAAACGCTTGCTGGAGCGATAGCCCAGCGGTCCGGTACATCCAGATAGAGGGGGATCTGTGCGCCGGTCCCTACGAAAACTAGGCTTTTCCCTGATGGCCAGTGTTGGTCGTGCCACATTTCATAGTCCGCGCTCCAACGCAGATACACCTCATCCTTGATGGACAACTCCCCCGGCGTGATCTGGTCATGGTACCGGCTGTTCCTGTGACAGATCACATACATCTGCTCCTGGTAGAGAATGCGGGCCAGGATGTCCGGATACCGGCGCTGGCTGTAGACATAGCCGATGTCAATAACTCGGTGGCCGCTGGGACACTGGATTTTATCAGCTTCAGCTACTACCGTTCCAATGTTATTTCCACAGAAACCAAAATAAACGTGATCGGCGGCGACCTCAACCCTTATCTGAAAGCCACCCCATGGGGCTGGCCCATTGATGCGCTGGGGCTGCGTTATGTTCTCAACGAGTTCTATGACCGGTATCAGAAGCCGCTGTTCATCGTGGAGAATGGACTGGGTGCCGTGGATGAGATTGAAACGGACGGTTCCATTCAGGATGGCTACCGCATCCAGTATCTCCGCGCTCATCTGCGGGCAATGATGCAGGCGATGAATGAAGACGGTGTGGAGCTGTTAGGCTATACTATGTGGGCTCCCATTGACTTGGTGTCCCTCAGTACCGGTGAGATGAAAAAACGCTACGGTTTTATTTATGTAGACATGGATGACAAGGGAAATGGTACTTTGACACGCAGAAAAAAGGCATCCTACGACTGGATGAAAGAGGTTATTGCCAGCCAAGGCGAAAACTTGTGGAGGGAGAATCAATAAGGGTTCCTATCCCGGCTATATCAAACGCTATTGACGGGAGAAGGGGAGCCAGACCAAGATAAACGAGGGCGATCTGGACTTGATCCGGCAGCATACCAACGACTACATCGCATTTAGCTACTACCGCAGTGCGGTGTGCAAGTCTGACGGAACAATGTTTTGTTTAGCCATAGCGGAAACGATAGTTCCCATTCTCGTGTTGCAGGAACGGTCAATCTCAGCCAAATGCTCGAACAGCGTACCCTCTACCACAAGGTTTGTATAAAGCACCAGATTGGGGATTAGATAATCGCACTCTTGACGATATGTACCGCCCATTTGTTCAAATAATGATTTCATTGCTGGCTCCTTTCATTGTGATAAATTTGTTTGCAGTTTGAGGGCTGTGCCTTTTTCTCCTTTCCTCATAACTGCCTTTTCAATTCGTCACAAATGAGCCGCCTCCTTTATAGATTACATCATGGGGTCTTTTCATAAAATCAAATCTCCTTTCCAAGTGCGATTTCCGTACTTTGCGACCGGGCATCTATGGATAAGTTTATTAACACAGATAATGCCAAGCCGCCATAAAATATAGAAATGTCAAAATGGCAGGGCGTGTTGCCCTGCCAGAAAGTCAAAACTTGTTCCTTCACGTATAGGAGATTTTTAAGGGGTAAAGAGGAAGTGTTTTTGTAAAAATTATTCAGAATATCCCATAAATCGAGTGGCGAGTTCCTGTACCGCTAAAATCGGCGCCTGCTCATAGCTTTTGGAAGGATAATCACGCTCAAATCGTTCTGTTTCTGCCATCAACATTGGAATGAGAGAGACATCTCCCCGGAAACCCATCACTAAACACAGCATGGATTTCAGGTACTCACTTTTAAAAACGTCATAGCTTTGTACTATCCAGTCACAGCAGTTATTTTGGGAATGCAGGAAAAAGTAAAGTGCATTTTCGATAAATATGTCCTGTCTGTTGGTCATTGCCCTGCGTTGGATAAATGGGAGGATTTCATTCTCATACTGAAGAATTTTTTTGCGGAGAAGAGTCCGATTCGTCCCAGACAATGGTTTTCTCATAAGACGGATGAGTTTGTCGGTATTATCCGCATTGTTGATTTCCTGTTCTTTTTCCGTATCATCGTCAGATGGCACAAAATGTTCAGATATATACTGGTTTGCGATTTCTTCTGTTTCTGGCATTAAGTAAAGGCTGTATTCAAATCTTGCAGCTGAAAAATCCTTATATGGATGTGAATGTAAAAAGTGCCTGATTTCTTTATTTGTCATCATCTTTCCTTTCTGGGCGGGTATCTTCAATCAAGTTATCTTTTAGCTTCTGAACCGCCTTGCTGCTCGCCAATACCGGCCCCGTTTTTTACGGTTTCTGCTGTAAATCTGTTTGATGTTAAGGCGTTCTCCCTCATATAGGTATTTTGTTTTGCCCTTTTTTATCATGGCAATGGTATCCTTACGCTGCGGCCAGAAAAAAGCAGGCATAACAGATACCGGAAGATGGTCATAACCGGAATTCCTTTTTCCTTGCCGGCATTACATTTGAAGAGAAGCTTCCCTATTTGGAACTCGCTGATAAATTTTGCGGCAAATTCAAAAACCTCGTTTTCCTTATTCTGATTATGTGGTATACTTGACATGGCATGAATCTCCGCTGTGTGATTGTTTTTGGCAATTCAATTATACCATGCAAGTCGGGTTTGTGCCTTTTTTAAGTGCTAATGTATTGAATTTTCAAGGTTCATCACACCAAATGGTGTGGGAAGTTTGAGTCAATTACTTATAAATCATATCACCTAATCTTCATCCCTTCAATGGTTTTCTAAATAATTCCGTTACTGAATGCTTAGAGGTTCTCCCCTCTGCTCTTTTTCCAGAAGCATGGGGGGCAGTTTTTTGTGTATCTTTTTCTCACTGCATGAAGTTTTCATGTTCTGCTATGCCCTCATATGAATCCGGCAAATCAAGACTGCCATCAAAGTCAAAATCGTTATCTTCCATATATCAAAACCTTCTCTGCAAAAGAACATTAAAGAATCTCATAAAATTTTCAAAACACTTCCGATTTCCATGCCATATTTCTCCTTTAGATAAAAAAGTAATCTTTTTTTATAATTAGATTACTAAAAAATATGGAAGCCGTCGTCCATACGCCCATGCGTGTCTTTATGGCAGCAGGGGAGTCGGGGACAGGAAAGACGACCAATGCGAAAATGGTGGCACAGCTTCTGGGAATGCCCTACTATTTCTTTACCTGCGGTGAGGGAACAAACGAGACTGATCTGGTGTCTGCCATGATCCCCAATATCGGCAGTAAGAAAGCGGAGCCCGTTATGGACCTGCTTATATGGATATGCAGATGGACCCGGCATCCAGAACGGCTTTCAGAACGGTCAGGGCGAGAAGGATTATGTCATCAGCAACAGTTTATAACCTGTGATCTGACCTCCATGCGGATCGAAACCCTGACCTTTGAGGAGTTTATGGATGCGCTGGGGCAGTCGGAGGTGTATGAGCGTTTGAGTCTGTACGGAGATTCTGGCCCGGAGGATTATGCAAAAGTGCAGGAGGCGTATGAGGTCTACTGGTGGATCGGAGGGTATCCTGCTGTTGTGACGGAGTATCTGGAAACAGGAACGTTCCAGAAATGCCGGGAGAAGTTAGAGGATGTGATCTGGCTGTTCTGTTCGGAGTTCATCCGCTATGACAATCTGTTCTGCAGCGTGTCCCGTCTGCTCCTGCGGGAGAAGAAAGGGCTGGAGGAGAACAGCGTAAGCGAAAGCGGGCGCTGACAAAGCGGCGCTCAATGGGCTTATGCAGGAAAACTTTGTCTTTCTGGAATTGAAGCGCCAGGTAGAACGGCTAAATGAGATGGATCTGAAAACGCCGGCGTTTGCTGCCTACAAGGGAGGCGAGATTGATTTTTATGTAAAAGCCTGGTCGGAAACGAACTGCGGTATGCCGTGGAGGTGAAGAGTGGGAAGAACCAGGCAACAACTGGAAAGCCTGGAGGATGTGTATATCGGGAGTCAGATGTGCCAGAGGTATCCCGGAAGTGCGCTGAACTATCCGGACTGTTACCAATTTACAGCATTTTTTATAAATTTGGTGAAAAGGCTGTTGACACTTTTGTAAAATACATATATAATGTTACATAGCGAACAGATAAACAACGGTCAAGCAGAAAAGCGAGTTAGTAGCCTGCCATAGTATAGGAAAAGCAGATCTGTATGCACCGAACCAAACCAGGAGGTATGAAGATGAAGATTACAAAAGTAGAAGTTTTCCGTCTTCCGACGGCAAACAGCAAACAGAACAGCCCCATTGGCTGTCGGATCCATACGGATGCGGGAATCTGCGGGGATGGCGAAGCCGGTATGGCCTATGGATTAGGCGGTACGGCTGCTTTCGGAATGGTGTGCGATCTGGCTGAACTGATCATTGGGATGGATCCGCTGCGCACAGAGTACATATGGGAGTATATGTACAAGAAAACTTTCTGGGGTCAGAACGGTGGCCCGGTGGTATTTTCCGGAATCGCCGCTATCGATGTGGCGTTGTGGGATATTAAAGGAAAATATTTCAAGGTTCCCTGCTATCAGCTTTTGGGAGGCAAAGTAAGGGATAAGCTCCGTACCTATGCAAGCCAGCTTCAGTTTGGATGGGGACAGGTTGGCGTTTCTGAACATCTGTGGGCAGTCACTCCGGAGGACTATGCTCACAATGTAAAACTGGCTGTTGATGAGGGCTTCGATGCTATCAAAATTGACTTTTTTGACCGGGATGAAGAGGGGAAACCTCTGGATTTCTTAAGCACAACGGGTATTCTGACTCGAAAGCAGCTGAAATTGGTCGAGAGCCGTATGAAAGCAGCGCGGGAAGCTGCTGGTGATGATGTAGATATTATCATGGAAAACCATTCCTATCCGGATGCGCTGGGAGCCGTACAGCTGGCAAAGCTGGCGGAAAAGTATAACATTATGGCATTTGAGGAGCCCAATACGCCTACGGCGCAAACGGTCGAATACATCGCAAAATATACATCCGTTCCGATTGCAAACGGCGAAAGGCTGTTTTCGCGGTGGCAGTATGTAGACTATTTTAAAAAGAATCTGCTTCAGCTGGCACAGCCGGACATCGGAAACTGCGGCGGTATCTCCGAGGTAAAGAAGATCTCCGATATCGCGCATGCCTTTGACGCCGGAGTTCAGGTTCATGTGGCGGGAAGCCCACTGGCAACGAATGCGGCTCTCCATGTGGAGTGTACCATTCCGAATTTCATCATCCATGAGCACCATACCTGCAATCGTATGGATACCTGCCTCGGCCTGACAAAGTACAACCTTCAGCCTGAGAATGGATATTTCAGTGTACCGGAGCTTCCGGGTATTGGAAATGAATTCCTGCAGGAAGCGATTGACAAGGCAACTCTCTATAAAGTGGTCTAATAGCCGATCACAAGGAAGGACGGGGGAAAGTGACAAAGAGTGGAGGGGCACAACATTTTTCATAACTTGTTTGTGCCTTGAGCGAAGCGAAAGGAATGATAAAAACTATGAAGATTACAAGTGTAGAATGCTATCTCGGGAATTTTATTACCGTAAAGGTCAATACGGACAAGGGCATTTACGGATGGGGCGAAGCAGGCCTGGCTTATGGTAACTGCTGGGAGGCTGCCTTTGGGCAGTGCCAGGATTTTGCAAAGCTCGTGATTGGCATGGATCCTTTTAATACGGAGGAAATCTGGGAGCACCTCCATCGCCACACCTTCTGGGGAATGGGCGGCGGTGTTGTCGTTACATCTGCCATGGCGGCCATTGATACGGCGTGCTGGGATATCAAGGGCAAGGCATTGGGCGTTCCCGTGTACAAGCTGTTGGGCGGTAAAACAAATAAGAAGCTCCGCGCATATGCCAGCCAGCTTCAGTTTGGCTGGAGAACCATTATCGAAAAGAATGACAGCCTGACTGTCCTGTATGATCCGAAGGATTACTATGATGTAGTCAAGGATGCCATGTCAGAAGGTTACGATGCCGTTAAGATTGATCCTGTATTCGCCCCGACGGAAAAAGCGGATCTGGTAAGCCTGTTTGGCACACAGGGAACCCATCATCGCGGCTGCCTGCGTCAGCATGATTTACAGCGTTCAGTGGAGCGTATCGCCGCGGCAAGGGAAGCCGGAGGCCCGGATTTGGATATCATCGTGGAGATTCATTCCCTCCTGGATGCAAATACGGCAGCAGATCTCGGTGAAGCATTAAAACCGTACCGCATTATGTACTACGAAGAGCCGACTATGCCGTGTAACCCGTCCGTATTTAAGCACATCAAAGAGCGCAGCGGGCTTCCGCTTGCTACTGGTGAGCGAAGTTATACCCGCTGGGGCTTCCGCCAGTTCTTTGAGGAACGTACACTTGATGTGATTCAGCCGGATTTATGCAATACAGGCGGAATTACTGAAACGAAAAAAATCTGTGATATGGCGCAGGTCTATGACATGGGCGTGCAGATCCATGTATGCGGAGGCCCGATCGCAACGGCTGCCGCATTGCAGGTGGAAGCGGCAATTCCCAATTTTACAATCCATGAAGAGCACAATGCGAACCTGTGTACGAAATTTACCAAAGGCGGCAAATATTTCTACGAGCCGAAGAACGGATATTATGACGTGCCGGAGCTTCCGGGAATAGGGCAGGAAATGTCTGAGGAAGAGCTTGCAAAGAGCCGTAAAGTCGTTATCGAAGGCAACACTTCAAAATTATTCGTGAAAGCAGAATAACTTCTGCCGGTTTTAATGCGGCTTGTATCCAAAATATTGGCTGAAAAACCGAAACGCGAACCAGTAAGGCCCAGGGCGTTAAAAAATAACGTCCCGGGCCTTTTTGGGGTTCATGACAAAAGAAAGCTCGCAAAGCGTGCGGTCTATTGTTCTTTGAGAATAGAATACTTGCATTATGAAGGAATAAAGAGTAGAATAAAAGAACCGCAGAGTCATCGACGGATGAAAGTAAGCAAATCAGAACTAGGAAGGTAAACTGAAGTGGGTTACGTAAAAATCAGGAAGAATAAAATCAGCCGGCTTTCTGTAGTGGATCAGGTCTGCGAGGCAATCAAGGCAGATTTAGCGGCGAAGGTCTGGCAAGTGGGAGACCGCCTGCCTTCGGAAAGTGAATTGGCAGATATGTTTGGCGTCAACCGTTTAAGTGTGCGGATGGCACTCCAGAAATTGAGTACGCTTGGATTTATTGAAACCAGAGTAGGGGAGGGTTCTTTTGTTACGGAATTCTCAATGCAGCCGTTTTTATTGGAAGTTGCCGGGGTTTATAAGGATGAAAAGCGCCGAAAAGATGTGGAGCAACTCCGAAACCTTCTGGAGGGCGAATGTATGAGTATTGCAATCCTTGAGGCAACGGAGGAAGAGAAGAATCGGTTAAAGGAAAAGCTGGAACAGTATTTTGAAAAAGAAGCCGTGTATAACCAGAATATCAAAGATGATGAAGCACTGGACGAACTGGTAAACGCAGATTTCGCTTTCCATTATGAAATTATAAACATAAGCCATAATCACATATATATGGATGTGTATGCCATGGTGCAGCAGCTGATCCGCGAGCATATTAAATATTTGATCAGTACCCGTGCCCGGCGGAGGGAGGAAGCGGGACTTATGGCTTTGGACCATAAGGATGACAAGCATCTGCAAATGTATGAGAGTATTGTGAACGGAGATATAGAGGAAGCGAGACGTTCCAGGGAACTGATCCTTGGTATCCGTCCTATTCACGGGATGGATTACTTTGATCAGGCTGATGAAAGTTAGCGGTTCGTTACAGTGAATGCTATAGGCCCCCCACTTTCATGCCGTGGAGGTGCCGCAACGCAGCACGAGGGTTTGAAAGGCGGTTAATGAGGGGACTGTCATGGATGGTCAGTTTTCAGGCATATTTTTTATTTACCGTATCAGGCTGCCATCCGTCCTCACAGTCACAACCTGCCATGGTATGAACTTCCCACTGGCCTGGAGGGCGCGTTTCGCGGCATTTTCAATACCGCCGCAGCATGGAACCTCCATGCGGACAATGGTGACATCCTTAATATCATTGAGGCGGATGATTTCCGTCAGCTTTTCAGAGTAATCCACCATATCCAGCTTTGGGCATCCTATCAGCGTGATGCGTCCGGCTATGAAGTCATTGTGAAAATTGCCATAGGCAAAGGCAGTACAGTCAGCAGCTATCAAAAGACGGGCATCCTTAAAGTAGGGAGCCTGGACAGGAGCCAGCTTTATCTGTACAGGCCACTGGGTCAGCCGGCTTTCCATGGAAAAGGATTTTTCCAGGGAGAGGGTTTCTGTGGAAATGGGGATTTCTCTTGCTTCCCTGGCAATACTTCGTGACTGGCTTCCCGGACATCCGCTGTGATGAGGTGCTGTGGAAGAGGAAACTGTGGAAGAGATGCCGGCGGAAGGGCAGCCGGCTGCGTCGCATGCATTCTGGCGCTGGGCCATGCGGGCTTTTACGGCTGCCTCATCATAGGCAGCGGCCTCCCTTTCCTCAAAGGTAATGGCCCCGGTAGGGCAGGTGGGCAGACAGTCCCCAAGGCCGTCACAGTAATCATCCTTTAAAAGTCTGGCTTTTCCATCCACCATTCCGATGGCTCCTTCGTGACAGGCAGCAGCACATGCGCCGCATCCGTTGCACAGGTCTTCATTTATCTTAATAATTCTCCTAATCATTCCTTTATCCTCCTTGTTGGAAAACAGTCAATTGTTGTTATGCTAGAAGTATACTATGGGAAGCGCGGAATGTATGTTGTTATGACAACATCTCATCCGCTGATTTTTACCATATTTTTTAAAGCAGGCAAGACAGCGGGAAAATAATGGCAATGGCAGGAAGAATATTTAGGACCTTGGTCCGCTTGATGCCTGCAATTTTTAAACCCACTGCCAGGGTGATGATTCCCCCGCAGGACTTAAAATTAGCAAGCATGGTGTCGGTGACCAGGGGAAGTATGTAAGAAGCCCCTCCAAACAACAGGATACCCACGACAAACTGCGGCACGGCAATAAAGCCCACCAGATATCCTGCCGTGGTCCCGAAGATAATGGCTGTAAAAAAGTCCATGACAGCCTTGGCATAGAGAATGGAATGGTCGCCGGTCATGGCTGAGTTCATGGCGCCAAATACCCCGGTGCCGCTGAAGCAGAACAGGATAATCATACTGATTAACACATCCATCTGTTCGTCATCCAGTGTCAGGGGAAGCCGTTCCTCCAGTCTGTGAAGTCCTTTTAGCAGGTTATCCTCCAGGTTTAGTAGTTCTCCTATGACAGTTCCCACAATAAGGGCCAGCACCACGGCCGACAGACTTTTTAACATGATAATAAGGCTGATTCCCATGGTAATGGCTGACAGGCCAAAGATATTGGGGAGAGCATCCTTTAATTTCTGAGGAAAATGGTTTTTTAAAAATGCCCCCAGGATACCTCCCAGGAATACGGCAATGCAGTTGGTTATGATTCCATATGGCATATGACAGTTGTCTCCTTTGCTGATAGTTGTTTTAATCGTTACTTTGTGCGTTCCCCTGTATCAATGTATCGTTCCATTCTTTGATATAATTCCTGGAACAGTTCCATAAACCCCTGTACCCTTTCAGGCGGGATATCCCGGAATGTATTTTCCTCCAGTCTGGCAAATGCCTCTGTTACCTTTTGCCCCATCTCTTTCCCGCTGTCAGTCAGAAAAACATAAAAAGAACGCCGGTTGCCATCTGCCCTTCTCCGCTCAATAAAGGATTTTGCCTCCATTCCGTTGAGTACGGATGTGAGTGTGGCGGCCTCTATGTGACAGGCGTTTGCAATTTCCTTTTGGTTTGCGCCATCATGTCCCATGAGATAGTCCAGGACCTTGGGCTGGCCGGATGTCAGGCCGGTATGGTTTAGCTGGGCCATAAGCTGCTTTAAATATATGGCATGGCCTGACATTAATAGATAATGAAAAGTCATGAATAAACTGACCACCTTTCATAATAATTAGAATTCTAACTATTATAATTCGAACTATAAGCAGTGTCAACCAGATTTTGCATGCAGGCAATCCTTACATCAATTGAGGCGTTAACTGAGGTTGACCTCAAAGCCCTCCCGCAGGGCACATAAGTAATACAGAAAGGCGGATTTTAGTATGAATATGCGTTTGGTAAGGTTTACAAAGGGACTACTGGACATAATGTTTTATGTGGGGATGGCTATAACGGTGGTTATTCCGGTTCTTTTCCATTATGTAGGCATGTATATAGAGATGTTCAGGACCTATTACGTGGTGCAGTGTGTGCTTTACATGGCGTCCGGGGCGCTGGCTCTTTTGCTTGTGCGGGAGCTGCGGCGGATGTTTGCCACTGTGCTGGCAGACGATGCATTTGTCATGGAAAATGCGGCATCCCTAAAACGCATGGGAAAATGCAGCTTCCTTATAGCCTTTCTGTCCGTGCTGCGCCTTTTTGTGGCATATACCCCGGCTACGGCAGTGGTTATCATAGTATTTTTAATCGCAGGCCTTTTCTGCTTTGTGCTTTGTCTGGTATTCGAACTCAATCCGTTATAAGCAGGAAAATGACCTTACCATATAGACAGGGAGAGATGACATGGGAATTGTAATCAATCTGGATGTGATGATGGCCAGGAGAAAAAGGGCCTGAAGGAATTGTCCGCAGAAGTGGACATTACCATGGCAAACCTGTCTATCCTGAAAAATAATAAGGCAAAGGCAATCCGGTTTTCTACCCTGGAGGCTATCTGCAAGGCTTTGGACTGCCAGCCAGGGGATATATTGAGTTATGAACCGGAGGAAGGAGAGGATGAAAATGGACGATAAGATGTATTTGACCGTAACAGCCCAGGGGGAAGTAAGCGGCAGAGGGGAACAGGCAGAGGATAAATTGGGCAAACGTCTGCACAGGATTGGAAGGGATTTTGGATTTTTCGGCGTACTCAGCATCTTTTATGGCGTAAGCACCAGCTTCTGCCTGTTTCGAAATCCTCTGGGGATTACAGTCCCTTTGTTTGTGGCGGTGACCTATGGGGCGGCATTTCCGATATTCAGGAAAATGGGGGTGGCCATTAAAAGGGATTCTTATCTGCTGGCAGCAGTATCCCTGCTGATTGGGCTCTCCACCTGTTTTACGGGAAATATGGCAGTTGGGTATTATATGAACCGGCTGGCCCTGATTTTCTGTTCTGCATTTTCATCCTTCACCAGTGTCATTAGGATAATAAGTGGAATATAGGAAAATACATGGCCTCCATTGTTCTGTATCTGGCTCAGGCCGTGGGGATGGTTTTCTATCCCTTCATCCATTTAGGGGAATATATACTGTCCCTGAAGGATAAACGGAGCCGGAATGTGTTCCGGCTGCTGGCCGGCGCCTGTGCGGCAATACCGGCAGTCATATTCCTGTGTGTGCTTTTGTCAGGGGCTCTGGTCACTGGCCATGTACTGCCTGGTTTGCAGCGCCTATGGGGGAAGCATCAGTGACGGGATGGTCAATGTACGCAGGCATTCGCCGCCGGTATTTCTATACTGTCATATATACTTCCCGGATAACCGCTTGCAATGCCTGAGCCGCCTTGGAATGGTACTCACTGGCGGGCGAGGCCAGCCCGAGATCCAAATAGATACCTTTCTCCCCAATACTTAAAAACACAGCGTCCCTGCTTGGCTCCGTGTAGGAATAGTAGGTAAAGGCCAGGCCCAATCCCTCCTGAGCCATAGAGACCGCCAGGTCTGCCGTAATGTTGCCGTGGAGGACCTCATATTGTAACTTTTCCTTGTGGAATAGATCCCTGCTGATGGTGCCCAGCATGGTTGTATGGTCACTGAGGATGAACTTAAATTTAGCGGCGTCTTTCAGGTCGATCCACCAGCTGGGCGTGTGCTCTCTTCGATGAGCAATTTCCATCACCGAATGGTTTCGATTGGTGACAATGAAGATCTCATCCTTTTTCAAAAATGTAATCTCCCGCTTGAGCTTCGCGGACGGCATTGCCACGACAGCCAAATCTAACTGACCATCCAGTAACAGATCCTCCAGCTTCATGATGTTCTCTTCGACCACGTCTACTTGAACGTCGGGGTATTTCTCATAAAATCGTTTGAGGATGATAGGCAGTATCCGCCGGCCCCGGAAGGAGCTGATACCCAGTGTCACCCTGCCTGCCGCCCTTCAGGTTTTCACAGTCCCACAATTCGTTTTTGGCACGCTGGTAATCCGTCATGAGTTTTTTCAGATGACCGATGAAGACAGCGCCATTGCGTGTCGGACGAATTCCCTTTGAAGTTCGGACAAAGAGCTTCACCCCCAACTCACTTTCGTATTGATGCAGAAACTGACTCAAACTGGATTGTGCCATGAACAGCTGATCGGCTGCCTTAGAGACGCTGCCATTCTCCGCCAATGTGATCAAATATGAAAATTCCTTCAGATCCATCTCTGTCCCCTCCTCAGTCAATTGGATGCTATTGCTTTTTTCGATAGAACCTATTACATATTTTGGGTTGCGGAGCCTTCAAAAAGATTATAGAATTGATTCAAAGATTTGGCAAGCAGCGTATCCGAAAAACTTTCCCCCAAAGGTTTTTCATCCAAATGAACAAATCCGTTTCCCATAGAGTTCCCGCATTCCCTAAAGCGAAAGGAGTATGGAAATGGCAAAGATATCTCTCAAAGGTGTCATTGATCTCCACGTCCACTCCAATCCTGATCTGCGCCATCGTGCCTATGACGACTTTGCGCTCATGGAGGCCGGCATTCGTGTCGGCGCATGAACTGGTCCACCACAGGGGAAACAATTTTACCATGTTTGGCGGAATTACGTTGAACCGTCAAATTGGGGGAATCAATCCGTCAGCGGTAGAGAGCAGTCTCAAACTCGGCGGCAAAATCGTCTGGCTGCCCACGACATCCGCCCGGAATCACATGGTCAAAATGGTCCATACTCCGGACGGCTGCGTCGAGGTGGTCAGGGACGGTAAAATTGTCCCAGAGCTGAAGGATGTGTTCCGCCTTGTCAGGGACTTTGATGTGATTCTGGCTACCGGACATATTTCCCCGGAAGAGTGCTTTACCGTCGTTGAGGCCGCCCGTGCCGAAAGCGTCAAGAAAATCGTAGTCACCCATCCCGAGTGGTGGAGCGTTGGCATGAGTTTAGCAGACCAACTCCGTCTGGTCAAAGATTATGACGTCTATCTGGAACGCTGCTTTGCCCAGAACATGGGCAACGGAACCTACAAAAGCAACTTATCCGGCAATCTGGAGGCGATCCAGGTGTGCGGCTATCGGAACGTCATTATCAGCACCGACGGCGGACAGGTGGAAAATCCCAATTGGGAGATTGCTCTGGAGCAATACATACAATACCTGTCCGACCACGGCATCCCAGAGGATCAACTGTATTACATGACCCATAGCATCCAGGCAGCTCTGTTGGGCCTGGAGACATTTCCCCCGCAGTCACCCCTTGAGTCATTCTCAACATCATAATTTAGAAAAGGAGAAGACATTATGGTAGCTCTTGTTGGTTTTATCATGATTATCGCAATCGTTGTACTGCTGCTCAAAGGCAAGATGTCGCCTATCGTTGTTCTGACGATTATTCCTACCATTGCCGCGCTGATTCTGGGCTTCGGTCCCATTGAGGTGGCCGGATTTATTAAAGACGGTATCGGCACCACTACCAGCAACGGCATCCTGTTTATTTTCTCGGTTATTTACTTCGGCGTTATGTCTGACACCGGTATGTTTGACGTCATCGTCAACGGCCTAGTCAAGGTCGCCGGCAAAAGCGTCATCGCCGTGACCGTCGCCACTGCCATCATCGCCACCATCGCCCACATGGACGGCACTACCGCCACCACCGTCCTCATCACGATCCCCGCCATGTACCCCGTATACAAGCGGATGAACATTGACACAAGGATTCTGGTGTGTCTCACCGGCGCCTGCATGGGCGTGATGAATCTGCTGCCCTGGGGCGGACCCGTGGCCCGCGCCGCCACTGTGCTGCAAATGGATGCCAACGAGCTGTGGCGTGTCCTGATCCCCATCCAGATTCTGGGTTTCTTTGCCAATATCGTTGTCGCGGTCCTGTTGGGCATGCTGGCCATCAAGCAGGGTGCCGGCGCCGGCAATGGTGAAATCATAAGTGAAATGCCCTGTATGTCCCGGGTTCAGATCAATAAAAGGAGTGATCTTTTTCCGCCTGCAGTATTCGTAGACAGGATAGGCATCATGGGCAGAATCCAGAAGGAGTTTTTCAATGTGAAACTCTGGAAGATAGGCTTTCATGGTGAAAAAAGAGTGCAGGAAAGAAAGCATATCATGCATGGAAGCCCGTTCCGGAAGCGGAAAAACAGGCAGGTCACTATGGGAATCAGAAGCCACATACATGTAGAGGTGGTAACCAAAAAAATAACATTCCCGGTGGGAATCCCAACCCCAGTTGCAGTCCGGCTGTGAATAATGGCGTTTGCAGCCACAGGTACGGCAGCCGTCCTCCAGACATTTACAGAGCCTGGGGAACCTATGGGACTTAGGACCTTTAATTTCTCAGTGCTGAAAGCCAGAAATAAACTCTGAGAATCCCTCTATGAATCCGATGGTTTTTCATGTATACTATGAATAGAAAAACGCGGATGATATGGAGTTGACTATATGAAAATAGCAGTGATGGGATACAGCGGTGCGGGGAAATACACACTGGCTAAGAAACTGGGCAGGCTCTACGACTGCCCG
>OLSH01000805.1_pt1 | contig 21743 bp, 14 predicted proteins | sample 1643221 | NCBI WGS metagenome assembly OLSH01 (sample SAMEA3136681, study PRJEB25190) | human gut metagenome | biome: human gut; feature: human-associated habitat; material: faeces | place: Austria | collected 2013 | reverse complement strand
ATTTTCATGTGGTTAACCTTGCTTTCGGTTAATCTATACTTTAATGGTTTACGCTGTGATATCTGGAACGGGGTGTCGGTGATTGCCTTTTGTGCCGTGCTGTACAATATCTCTCTGTTATTTATGAGCAGGTATAGCGTGTCCATTTGGTATATTAGTCGCACTATTGAAGTAGTCAGTAAGTTAACCGTTTTGGTAATTTTTATGTGCCATATATTCAGTGCGCTACGAGTAACAAAGGACATTGCACATCGCGATCCCTTAACCAATATATTTAACAGAAATTATTTTTTTAATGAACTGACGGTTCAATCAGCATCGGCCAAAAAAACACCTTATTGCGTCATGATTATGGATATTGACCACTTCAAAAAAGTCAACGACACCTGGGGACATCCGGTTGGCGATCAAGTGATAAAGACAGTGGTGAATATCATTGGGAAAAGCATACGACCAGATGACCTTTTAGCGCGCGTTGGCGGCGAAGAGTTTGGCGTCTTGCTGACGGAGATCGATACTGAATGTGCGAAAGCTTTAGCGGAAAGGATTCGGGAAAATGTTGAACGTTTAACTGGCGATAATCCTGAATACGCCATACCACAAAAAGTGACGATTAGTATTGGCGCTGTTGTAACGCAGAAAAATGAGTTAAACCCTAAGGAGATCTATCAACTGGCTGATAACGCACTTTACGAGGCGAAAGAGACCGGGCGTAATAAGGTGGTAGTAAAAGAGGCAGAAATTCTTATCAACCGCAAGGATGATGAATGAGTCTGTCGCCAGTTGTCGAACCCCGATCGGGGCTTCTCATCCCCCCGGTGTGTGCAATATACGAAAAAAAAGCCCGTACTTTCGTACGAGCTCTTCTTTAAATATGGCGGTGAGGGGGACCGCCTGAAATAAATCTGACTTAATCCAGGGGTGTTATATAATTTCATTATAAACAATGTATTACACTTTTTGTTGTCCGATATTATCTAATGTATTCTTAGTGAAGCGAGAGACTAATGGCATACTGGATGGCATACCAGAGTGACGGGAATTAGCGTATGGCAGTATTGACGGATACGAAAGCAAGACATATCAAACCTGATGACAAACCATTGCCCCATGGGGGAATTACCGGACTGACCCTTCATCCTTCTTCAGTAAAGGGGCGGGGGAAATGGGTTTTTCGTTATGTAAGTCCGGTGACACAAAAAAGACGTAATGCTGGATTGGGAACTTACCCAGAGGTCAGTATTGCTGAAGCTGCACGTACTGCCCGGATAATGCGAGAGCAACTTGCTGCAGGTGATGATCCTCTGGAGATTAAAAAGGCTGAATCTGAGAAAGTCGCTATCCCAACATTTGCCGATGCAGCCAGGCGTGTACATGCAGAACTGTCTCCTGGATGGGAAAATCCAAAGCATGTAAGGCAGTGGTTATCGACGCTTGAGAATTACGCGTTTCCTCAACTGGGAGCAAAAACGCTGGATTCGATTACGGCTGCGGACGTGGCAGAAACACTGCGTCCAGTCTGGTTAACCTTGTCAGAAACGGCAAGCCGGGTTAAACAGCGCATTCATGTTGTTATGCAGTGGGGATGGGCGCACGGTTTTTGTGTAGCAAATCCTGTTGATGTGGTTGACCATTTGCTTCCTCAGCAGACAAGAGGACGTGATGAACACCAACCCGCAATGCCCTGGAGGCAGTTACCGCTTTTTGTGGCGACCAGTGTGTATACCGATGAACCTTATAATGTTACCCGCGCACTGTTATTAATGGTGATACTTACAGCAACTCGCTCGGGCGAAGCCAGGGGAATGCGCTGGGCTGAAATTGATTTTCATAAGCGGGTATGGACTATACCTGCAGAAAGAATGAAAGCTAGGCTACAGCATCGTGTTCCTTTATCCCGGCAGGCTATTTACATTCTGGAAAATATACGTGGCCTGCATGATGAACTGGTGTTCCCTTCACCCAGAAAGCAGCAGATCCTTTCCGATATGGTGTTGACAAGTTTTCTGCGTAAAAAGAAAGCCGTCAGTGACATTCCGGGGCGAGTTGCCACGGCACATGGTTTTCGCTCAACATTCAGGGACTGGTGTAGCGAACAGGGGTATTCGCGGGATCTGGCGGAAAGGGCGCTCGCTCATACGCTGAAAAATAAGGTTGAGGCGGCATATCATCGTACTGATCTACTGGAGCAGCGTGTACCGATGATGCAGGCATGGGCGGATTATGTGATGTCTCAAATTGTGAATAAATAATAGTGAAAATGTATATTGTACGATTATGATTTGATATGTGATCGTAGCAGTAGTAATTAAGAAACCGCTTTTATGTCAAATGTATTGAGCTGATAATTATCAGATCGTCAGGAAAGCGTATTTTGATTAACAGGGGATTACTTAACAATCCCCTTTTTATAAAAAATAATTTGCCTGTTTAACTCTTCACTCCTGCTGAGACTGAATTATTCCTAGTGCGTCATAAATCAGTCTTCTGCGTAGTTTATTGTTTTTATCTGCACCATATAACATAAATATATTTTCAACTTTTTCTTCAGGTGTTCTGAGATAATGGATAAGAAAGGTTATCATTCCAACACAATGGAATAAAGTGAATCCATCAAACAGGTTTATCAGGTTTCCTTTTTTTTCCCGTGTTGTAAGTATTTTTTCGCGGGTAAGAATATTTGCCAGTTCATGGGGGGCTGATATGTTTCTGCTGTCTATAATGTCATTTATTTTACCAAGGGCTATATCAACTTCCTGTAATAGGTTATTTATCATAGCTGAGTGAATGTTATTGGTTTCATGTTCCTGACAGTTTATGAACTTATAAATCATTGAGTTATACAGAAATATTACTCTTCCTAATAAATATGTGTTTGTGTCATTTTGAAGACAGGACTCTGGGTATTCGTGATCCAGTGAAATAAGGTTAATGGACTCGCCCTGATAAGTCATAAAATAATTGATGTCATTTAATAATGCTCGGATATTTACATGATTTTTACTGAATTTTATTTTAAATGCTATCTTTAGTATAGCAAACGCGGCAATGATAAATCCAAAAGGTAATTTCTCATAGTTCAGTTTATTGATGGTGCGATGAACACTTTCAGTCTTTCCTGAAGTAAGTTGTCTCAAACAGTTAACAAATTCTGTATAGCCATTTAAGACATAATGGCATGAAGAATCTTTTAAAGAGTTTTCTATGTTTTGTAATGTGACGCCGTTGTTCAATGTATAAATGTAACCGCCAAAGACAATGTTTTCAATCTCAACGACACAATTTATTGTTTTTTGTTCAGGATAAAGATAAATATCAGAAATACTATAGTCTCGTATTGCGTCAATGGCATCCCACGATAATGCACTGTCAATTTTCAGTGTATAAAATGGTGAGTTCTCATTAGGAAAGTAATATATGTATTTGTTCAGTATATTCATTACATCTATTGGGTTGGTTAAATATAATAACTGGCATTCATATTCTGAAACTTCTCTTTCGCTTATCAGCATTTTATATAAAGTTGCCAGGGTGCTTGTTAATGAAGTTCGTCTTTCGAAAGCCAGTAATATAGTGAGATAATAACATGCAACCTGAACTTTATCTAAGTCAGAAATTATTTTTTCCTTGTCTTCATTACTTAAATAAAGCAGATGTTTACAGGTTTCTTTGCATGTGTTGATAGTTGCGATAAGTTTTGTTTTTCCTGGTGTACTGTTTTTGCGAATATTACGAATGAATTCATATACGCCATCAAAGATATCTTTGAAATGCGCATTCGCTGGCGTGTATCCGGATAAACATAACTTAACGTAATTTCGCAGATATGTCCTTGCAGCATGATATATATCATCCTCATTATCCGGTATCTGAGTGAGAAAAGAATGAATATGATAGTAAAATGCCATCTCATTATCCGGGCGATATGTGTTCCTGATGTCGAGTGCGAGAATCATTGGTACAATGTCATTAAAATATTTTTGTTTTATTATTTGATGTGTTTTGTCTGTAAAAACAGAATAGTGCATTAGCTTAACATAGAGATCTTCATATCTCCTAAATATAACTTTTCGTTGTTCTTTACTCAATACTTGTTCTTTATCAATAATGTTTATTAATTCATCAAACATGTCGCCCAGTGAATGTTGATGTGAGGAAAAATTTTTAATATTTCGGATGTCACGGCTATTCTGGTTTTTAGCCAGAACACCAAAACATGAAAAGACATCATACATTATAGTGATAAAATTATACATAACATTCTCCTTTTATTGCACTATATAAAATTTTAACATTATATCATTTTGCTTTTCTGTTAACTGGTTTTCATTTTTGAATCAATATTTTCTGAACAGGGTAATAGTACACGTATTAACAGATTATGTCAGAAGGCCCCGGTGATGCCTTCTGACGATAGATTAATGTTGTATTCTATTGGTATCTGGAGACCATATGGCAACAGTTACAGTATATTCTCCCCGCTGTAATTCCTATAAAGTGTACCGTTATGATCACAGCACCTCAGATCATGAGCGTTTCCAGTGCTAATCCTGCAAACGTGTATTTCAACTGAATTACATCTACGAAACCCGAAAACCAGGCATTAAAGAGCAAATTGTTGAAATGGTTCATAACGGAGCCGGGGTTCGCGATAGCTCCAGAACGCTGAAGGTGGATATCAACACCGTCATTCTCACTTTAAAAAACGCTCACCACGTAAAGTAACCATATCTCCAGCCGCCAGTGTCGATGTGGCACTTATCTGTGAACTTGATGAACAATGGAGTTTTGTCGAAAACAAAGCTCGTCAGCAGTGGCACTGGTACGCGTATAAGACCAAAGCTGACGGTGTGCTGGCTTACACTTTTGGTCCTCGCACTGATGAAACATGCCGTGAGTTGCCGGAATTCCTGAAGCCATTCTCCGCAGGCATGATAACCAGAGACAACCGGAGCAGTTATACCAGAGAAATGCCACAGGATAAGCATCTTGTCGGCAAGATATTTACCCGGCGCATTGAGCGCAACAATCTGACACTTCGTACTCACATCAAACGACCTGCCCGGAAAACGATTTGCTTTTTACGCTCCCTGGAAATTCACGAAAAGCCATTGGTTCATTTATCGAAAACACATGTACTACTGACAGGAGTCATTACCAGGGCCTCTTTTGCTGTTTTTTTGCCATGAATGATAATGAGAATCGACAGCGATAAGGGAAAAGTAAAATAACACTAATGCTGTCGTTTTCTATCATATTGATTTTTAATTATTTATTGTCTTTTTTCTCAACCCATTTTTTTACGCAGACAAATTTACCCGGGGAATACAAACTGTAACGACAGTTCACCACACTATGGGGGATAAAATGCCAGATCAATCCGGACACTGCAGGACTCCTTCACGCATCTTACGGATGCCTGAACTGAGCCAATTGTTAGGTATATCTCGTTCGACAATTTACGAAAAAATGAATCCGTTATCGAAATACTACGATGCAACCTTCCCCAGGCCGGTACGTCTTGGTAGTGGTTCTGTGGGCTGGCGTTCATCAGCTATTGACGAATGGCTTACTTTACATACTGTACCTGCCAGATCAGCAGTCAAAGGTGTTAATGACGAAGTGAGACATACGCTTTCTTCAGATATGACCATGAGCAGATAAGTTTTTGTCATCACGTGATCACCTCAGGAGGAAAAAGAAGCATAAGAACAATTTAGCCAGAAGTTTAATTGATAAACAGAATTTCCAGCATTCATTGTTGAAAGAGCAGCTATTGTCGCTATTGTAGCGGTAATTGCTGCTATAACCGAAACGTATTACGAAAAAGGAAGCATTTATGCCTTACATCAAACCGGATATGCCGTATTCAGTATATGCATGACCATCAATGATAGGGAAGGCAATAATTAAAGCTCAATACAATAAACAAGTACCTCTGACTCTGGTTGCAATGTCAGTATTAACAGCGATGTCAATTGCCTGTCAGAATCAGGTTGACGTATGCAGTCCCGGAAATTTACGTGGGGCCGTTAATATTTACACTATGGTTCTGGAGAAAGGGAAAAGACCGGGGGAAAGGTATTAGTGAAATAATTTCTGGAGGTATTAAGAATGAGAAATATGAATGATATTTCGTGGTGAATAATACAGTCTTCACTGAATTAACCTTATCGGTTTATTAAACATCAGATCTACAAATGCTCTGTATTTCTCAGAGCATCAGGTCTGAATAGCAGCTATTTTCGCTATTGTAGCGGGATTTGCTGCTATTTTACTAACCCATTAATGAAAAGAGAGGCTTTTATGTGCTTACTTGCACCAGAAAATCCTTATCCGATATATGCACTACCACCGCTGGTGAGAAATGCAATAATTGAAACTCAAAAAAATACACAGGCACCTTTGGCTATGGTGGCAACATCCGCATTAACAGCGATCTCAATTGCCTGTCAGAATCAGATTGACGTGTGCAGACCTGGAAATTTACATGGGCCTGTTAATCTTTACTCTCTGATTCTGGCTGATTCCGGTGAAAGGAAAACGACCGTGGATAAAGTGTTTATGAAAGCATTTTATCTCAGGGATGAAGCCCTGGCGGAAGAATACGCGAAACTGGTTGAGAATTACAGTACAGAAAAGGAAATATGGGAGCAAAAACAAAAAGCGCTGGAATCAAAATTTCATAAAGAGATTCGTGCCGGTAAAGATTACAAGGCAACAGAATCAGAGCTTGAAACGCATCTGAATAAACCTCCTGTTCCGCCGCAGATACGTCGAACAATTTTTAATGAGACAACGATAGAGGGAATGTTAAAATATTACTCCGATAGCAATCGCTCTTTTGCTCTTGTATCCAGTGAAGGGGGGGTAATTTTTGACAGCCGGGCCATGAGTAAACTGGGAATTATTAACACTTTGTGGGATGGAGGTTCTCTTTTCATCGACAGGAAATCATCTCCCGGAATTAATTTGAAGGAGCCAAGACTGACGATATCGGTGATGATTCAGCCTGATGTTTACCACAAAGGTTTTTGTACGCGAAAAAAAGAAATTGTGAAAACGTCAGGACATCATGCAAGGTTTTTGATGTGTCAACCAACATCAACGCAGGGGACAAGGATAATAACCGGAGATAATTATTCATCACAGTATCAGGATTTGTTTGAAGAGAGGATCAATGAGCTTATTGATGAAAGTCTGGCGATGAGTGGTGAACGACGTTGCCTTCACTTTTCTCCTCAGGCTGCCAGAATCTGGACGGATTATTACAATGATGTGGAATCGAAGCTGGGGGGATTGGGGCCTTTAAGACATTGCCGGGAATATGCTGCTAAAAATGCAGAGTATATGGCAAGACTGGCAGGACTTATTTACCATTCGAGCGGTGAAGAGGGGGAGATTTCCCCTTACACTGCAGAAATGGCGAGAGAATTAGCAATATGGTACGGTAATGAGTATGTGCGGTTGTCTAATCCGTTAACTTTTGACAACTCTGCCCTGACCGTACCTGTGCGACTCATTCCAGAGGAGCTTGAACTTTTCAACTGGATAAAAAGCTATTGTATTGAGAAGGGGATCCTCTGTATGAAAAAAAATGACATTTTACAGCGTGGTCCGAACCGTTTCCGGAAAAAGGATAAAATCAACTGGTTACTGGATTTACTGTATGAACAAAACAGAGTTGTACCGGTTATTGAGGGAAAAACGTTGTGTGTCGCACCTAACTTTGACCTCTGAACGACTTAATCGTTGAGTACATATAGTCTCCTCTGCTACTTGCGGAGGAGACTAATGTCTTTACCATGTCAGCGTTGTATTAGAAAACTCTGGTACAGGTCAGTCAGTAAATATAACTGGTGTAACCACTATTTACTATTGGATAGAGTGTTGCTCAGGATATTGTCGGCTTTAGTCTGAGGTGAGGTGGGGCCTTCATTGTTTTCGTGTTCAATAAATAATTTAGGTTAATTAGTATTATTAGTGGAAGTTATGTGATCTGTTATGTTGTCTTGTACGCACTTAACACTGGTTACGTACCGGAACACTATTAGAGTATGTTATGGCTCTGTTACAGTTTATAGGTATGAAAAAATATAATCTTTCCTGTATGAAATAATATTCTTATGGTGTGTGGGGTATGGTCTGTATACCATCATTTTTATGGTGAAGTTAAATATCTGTAGAGGCCTTAAGCTGGGTCGCTGTTTTTACTTAATGGTACAGAAGTATTAATAGCGGTGTTGCCTGTGGCTACCCGATACTGGCTTTTGTGAATGTCAGATTACTTCCTGTAAGTGATTGAATGGTACTTCCTTAAACTCAATTCTATGAGGTGTGTTTTTACCATTGTAATTCGTACTGGTCCTCAGTTTAAGTGAGTCTTACTGTACTCTGAAATATTACCTCTTTGGAGTAATGAGGTAATACGAAACAGTTTTATCAGGTTGTCTGTGCTGCTGGTTACCTCGTTTATTAATGCCGCGGTACGGCGTTTCTGTACTCTCAGTATTTATGTAATTCCACCTTCCTGTAACTTTTATAAAGTAAGGACTATAAAATGTATAATGCTAATCCCAATTACGAAATGGACTTCATGATTCTGAAAGACGTGAATGAACACATGGAAGGTCTGTTTCAACGTTTTTCTAAACTGTTACCTTTCAGAATTGATTTTGCCTACAGGAAAGACACGCCCAGTTTTGGTCATTCCTGTAGGCACAGTATGTGTATTGAAATGCACCGCTTACTTAGTGAAACCCAAACGATGCTGGCGGGATATTACTGGGTAATGGAATATACGTCAAACAAGGGACTTCATATTCATTTTATCGGCTACTTGGATGGGCAACGTCACAAGAAATTTTATCGGATATCCAGGCAACTGGGAGATATCTGGAGTCGGATCACGGAAGGGGAGGGTTATTTTCACCTGTGCAGTACTAAAGACAAATACCCGGTGCGTATCGATCACGTGATTCACTATAGTGATAAGTCTGCGGTAGACGGTTTACGTTACGCCCTTAGCTACCTGGCTAAACAGGATCAGAAAGAACACGGTATTATTCTGGGCCGTAGCAGGCTTCCCGAAAAAAGCAACCGGGGCCGACCACGACATAACTGAATTACAGTTGTATTAGGTATTAAAATTAAGTTTCTGTAAGTTGTTGGGAGGTGCTTGAGTTAATAGGCAGAAGAGGGCGGGGCGCTTTGTCATCAGTGTAGGGGACCCGAATTTCTGCCGTGGTACCTCAGTGGATCGGATACAGGTAACGAATATGGTTCATAAATCTGACAGTGATGAATTAGCTGCACTGAGGGCAAACATAACTTGAAGCTTATGGGATTGAATGGTGACGTAAACCGCAGAGTCCTGTGCAGTGCGTTTCCGTATTATCCACGGATGAGAAAGTTGCGTTATTTTGTCGACTGTTTCGCGGGCGTGATGATGTATGGGCCCTTCGATGGGAAAGCAAAACCAGCGGCAAATCAGGGTACTTGCGGGCCTGTGCTAACGAATGGCAGCCGGGAATAGCGGTAAACTCCGGATAAAATGTGGGGACTGCGCTCACCGTCAGTTGATCCCTGTATCTGATCTCATCATCTACCACTACACGGTTTAACGGGGCCGCGTCATCTCGGCGTTGCCCGATAAATTCTTTTCTACGTATAATAACCAGAATGAACGTGTAAAACACCATAGTATTCAGAACTATAAACATCGAAACCTGCCATATTGACCAGAATAAATGACCTTATTTTTACTGAAATTTAAGGAGAACACCGTTGGAAGTAGAAATGTGGGATGGTGGCTTACAAGAACAGGAAGTATTGGCTATCGAGAAAATAAAAGCTGCTTTTTCAGTCAACGTATCTAAGCCTGACAAGCCTTTCCGTAGCGGTTCAATTAGTGAGCAGCTAAAAAGCTATGGTTTTATCGGCAATGAAATGTTCCCTTGGAAAGGTTATGCAGGTTTTCGATTTGTTGAGGCAAAAAAAGAGGGGGAATTCGATTTAGTTATTGTAACACACTGCAACGTGATCATTGTTGAACTGAAAGACTGGAACCATCAGCCTGTAACCGCACGCGGAGATACTTGGTTTAAAGGCGATAAGAACATGGGGCGCTCGCCAGTAAGCGTGACTCGTAGCAAAAAATTCATGCTGGACAAAAAACTCAAGCGTCTGGTAGACCGTTTTACGAACAAAGGCTATATCCCGATTGTTCATTTTTTTGTTGTGATGACCGGCAATGCAGATTTCAGCGCGCTGCCGGAGGAACAACGGCGCCATACGATCTCGTTAAAAGATTTCCTGAAGTTTGCCGATCGCGGGAGCTTCAATAACTATTTCAAACCGCACCCAGCTACCAAGGTTCTTAACAAGGATTTCCATCTTTTCGATGATTTGTTCCTAGGGCCTCAGACGGCACCAAAAGCCTTGAGAGTTAATGGCTATGAAGCTAATGATATGATTTTCGAACATCCTAAAAAGGTGTATCGAGAATATCTGGCAAAATCTGAGATATCAACGAACAGCGAAGCGCTACTCAGAGTATGGAATTTTAGAAATATAACGGGAACGAAAGCGAATACCCCGGAAGGACGAGCTCAGATTGTTTCACGTGAGCGCGAAGTGTTACAGCACATCAATCACCAGAATCGTGACCTGTATAACCACTGTCTCAGGTCTTTGACGAGTTTTCAGAAAGACGAGGTGACGGCCGAGTATAGCGAAGTCTACGAAGTTCCGCCGGGTCATGTCCGGTTTAATGAGTTTATCGGAAAATATGGTAAGAACTTTTCTGATATGGACCGCTTGAATGTGGTGAAACTGCTCATTGCAAAGTTTAGTGATCTCCATGAGATGAAAATTGCGCACAGGGATGTCGCCGATCACAGTCTGTGGATTTCACCTTCAAAAGAAGTTGCTCTTTCGAACTTTATTTCGGCTTACCACCAGCCAGCCGGAACGGTTGGCGATTACCGTAAGCTTTTATCCGTAGGTGCAGTCCACGTAAAAGACATGCTTGATAAGGGCGAGCTTACGCCTTTTCAGCAAGATGTTCATACTCTGGGCCTTGTCGCCTGGCACTTATTTAGCGGTATGCGCATGTCGCCAAAGAGTCTGGAGAAAGTACAGGACAACATGCTAAACAGCCAGCACTGGTATTCATCTGTATTACGGGATGCCGTTGCCGCAAAATTCACTTCTGCAACAGAATTCTTTGATGCCCTGAAACAAGCCGAACCTGCTGGCAAGGATATTCCAACATTTGATGATACTGAGCTTGACCCTTACCGACATGCTATCAATCACGCTCGTCAATACCCGGAAGACGATGGCTTTCAGTTTCAGGTCGAAACAGTCGACAAAGAAGTCTATATCTCGAAAGGAAGGCTCGTGAAGGCTTGGCTGAATGTTGGGGGACAGGGATACGATCCGTCAATTAATTTCCAGGTTCTGAAGTTTTTAAAGCAGGTTGAGCGGCTTTCTTCAGTTAAAACAACGTATCTACCTCAAATTCGTGAATTCGGTATCGCATCAAAATCATCAAGCCTATATATGGTCACGGATCAGGTACAGGGAGAAACCTGGGATAAAATAGCGGTCCCCGATGATGAAAAAATCGACCTCATTGGTAAGTTTGTCGCCGCCGTTGAGCACTTACATGGTCTGGGTGTTTCTCACGGGGACATCCACCCTGGCAATGTGATATTTGAGACACAGAGCCGTTTGCTTTTTCTCATCGATATCCCCGATTTTTCACCGTCCGGTGACGAACCTAAAAATCACAGTTACAGCCCTGAATACATTGATAATTGTACTTCTTTTGAACGTGACAACTATGCAGTGATGAAGATGTCCTGCGAGTTGCTAGGCATGTCATGGGGGCTGGAATCAGACATTTATCCGACAATCGCGAATGCTATCCGAGCAGAGCTGGAAGATCCGGTTTTTGGGTTTAAGGATTTAGGCCGCTTTAAAAAAGCGATAGATAGTAATGACCTGGTGCCAGAACAAGACCTGATAGAGATTACTGCAGGAAATGCCGATGAAATAATCTCTATTCTGCCTGATAACGGGCATCTGTATGTCAAAGTTAAGTCAAATCCTAAAGCGCCAGCTGAAGTAAATGTGACTTTCTCTGGGATTGGTGGCAGTTTTACTGCGGTGTTCAACAAAGATCAGAAGACGCTGGTTCATGGCTTCAGGCCACGGGCTCGCGTCACAATTCGTAAGCAAGATATTGATGAAAGCCAGTTCGAAATTGATACTGGTATCAAGATTATTCCCGGCAGTCCGCAGGATCTGTCGGCGTTGACAGTATTGCTTAATGAAGAAGAATCTTTTGCGCGGGCAATCGAGTTGATTGCCGCAACTGAAGATGTTCAGGTACAAGAGCCACTTACGCTTCAGCTAAAAGATACCTTTGCAAGGCTTGATAAGCAGACGCTTGAACCTTCTTTAAGAGAAGTGCTGGAAATCCCAACAGTGAAACTGTGGCGCGCCATTCTGGATACTGAAACAGAATCTTATCCAAACATTGAAATCAGCGGTGAAGTGGTCCCGGTTGCAGATGCTCATGGAGAGCTTCTTCTCCCTTACTCTGCTGATGTTGATCCACTCGGTGCTTTCAGAAGTAGTGATGAAGTCGAAGCCTTACAGGTCGATCAGGAAGGTGTTGAGCGATTTATTGGTGAAGTGTCACTTAAGAAGTCAGAGCTCAAAGAGATTCGTCTTGTCAAAGTTAGTTCAGCAGCCTTCAAGCTGAAGGATTCTGATATTGTCTTCTTCCGTACAAGACCGACTCGTGCATCTTATCAGAAACGTAAACGCGCACTGGAACGTCTCCTAGATCGAGAAAGTGTGCTGCCTGACTTAATTGACTTGTTCGATCCATCCTGCAAACAGGCGGCTCAAAATTATGGTATCACTCTCAGCGATACCGATTTTGCCAGATACGACCGTGAAGATCAGCACGGAAACAAGATCAGTCTGAATGAACAGCAAAGAAAGGCGTTTAACAAACTGGTCAATAATGGCCCTCTCTCCCTGCTTCAGGGGCCACCGGGGACCGGTAAAACCGAGTTCATCGCGGCCTTTGTTCACTACCTGATCGAGAAACAGAATACCAAACGCATTTTACTGGTCAGCCAGTCACACGAGGCTGTGAATACAGCGGCCGAGCGTATCAGAAAGCATTGTTCCCGGCTTGGTACAGAGTTGGACGTTGTCAGGTTCAGCAACCGAGAGGGAGCCGTTTCCCCTGGCTTAAAAGATGTGTACTCACACGCAATCACAACAGAGAAGCGCGAACTCTTCAATGCTGAAATTAAGTACCGTGTTGAAGCATTGAGTGAAGCTATTGGTCTGGAGCCGGGATTTATTTCGGGTGTTGTTCTTGCAGAGCTCAATTTGTTCAGACAAATCGATCACCTTGAGAAATTGCTCTATCAGGTTAACAATTTAACGGATTCAAATGAGAGCAATGAACTGAAAGATATTGCAGTCGAACTCGATTTTTCCATCCGCTCTAAGCTGAGTCAGGAGTATGGGATTAACTTGGACAATGGCGTGAAGGTCTCAGCAGCAAAAGACATTCTGATTTCCAAGCTATGTACAGAGTATGGTGTCAGACCTGATGAGGCAAGACGAGTAAAAGCATTAGCTAAAATATCCCGTGATATGCAGGATGCTATGTCGGGAGAGCGAGTGAACCTGGACGAGTTTTATTCGCGCTCCAGGCAGTTAGTGGCTGGCACATGCGTTGGTATTGGACAAGGGCACATTGGCATTCAGGAGAATATCTATGACTGGGTGATTATTGATGAGGCGGCGCGCTCGATTTCAAGTGAGCTGGCCATTGCAATGCAGTCAGCCCGGCGTGTCCTGTTGGTGGGTGACCACATGCAGCTTCCTCCATTGTACTCAGATGCCCACAAGGCGGCATTAGCGAGGAAGCTGGGTATCAATAACTCCCGCACTGAAATTGACGAGGTATTACGAAGTGACTTTGCCCGAGCCTTCAACTCTGCTTATGGTGCGCAGACGAGTGCAGCTTTGATGACCCAGTATCGTATGGCTCCACCGATTGGTAATCTCGTATCGAAGACGTTTTATGACGGGAAGCTTCTGAATGGAGTACGGGCAATTCCGGATGTCTATCAGCAAGCTCCGGAAGCGTTACGTAGCGTTGTAACCTGGCTTGATACTGCTAATCAGGGCCACCGAGCACATCATCTTGAAGATCGCGGAACAAGCATTTACAACCGATGTGAAGCTGACGAGATTATTTCTGTTCTTAAACAGGTGTCAGAGAATGAAGAATTTGTAGCTAAGCTTTCAAAACTTGTTAGCAAAGATGAAGCCGCTATCGGCGTGATATGTATGTATGCCGAACAAAAGCGGTTACTCCGTCAGAAATTCAATCAGGAAATCTGGAGCGAGGGATTTAAGGACATTGTTAAAATTGACACTGTTGACAGTTATCAGGGAAAGGAAAATCGGATCATTATCCTGTCACTGACGCGTTCGGATAAGCAGCATAGCCCAGGTTTCTTACGCGTTCCAAACCGTATAAATGTCGCGATGTCACGCGCAATGGATCGACTGTTGATTGTGGGTAATGCCGATATCTGGAAGGGAAACAATAAAGAATTGCCATTAGGCTACGTTGTAAGTTATATGGCTGAGCGAGGTCAGGAAGCTGGATACAGGTTCCTCTCTGCTCAGCAGGGAGGCAAAAAGAAATGATATCTGATAACAAAGTTACCTATCATGAGGTTGACTTCCTGCTGCCAGCACAGAGGTTTAACATTCAGTTTTCCTATGTTTCCCAGAAGGGGCTGCCATTTATCCGGGAGTTTGTGCTGAGACTTGTTCATGTAGCTTCGATGAGCAAAGCACAAATAGCAACCTATTTCGGCCTGACCCACCGTGAGACAGAGGAGGCGATTTCCGATCTTGTGCAGCGTGGCGAATTGACGCTCTCCTCAGACGGCAGACTGGCCTTAACAGACAAATCAAATGGCTATTTTTCAGAGGTTGGCGAGATACCGCATCTTTCAACTATTCAGGACAGTGGCTGTACCTTATCCTTTGATTTAGCCACATTTAGTTGCTTCAGCAACCAGGCTTTTCAGGACCACTGGAGGGGAGGGGTAACATTAAAGGTTGATGACAACAACATTTCTCAAAGTGAGAAACTGGTTGAGAAGCACTTTCAATACCAGTTTAATCAAATCCTGGATAAAGGTTACCTGTCTCACCTGCAGGTTCAGGTCGGAAAAGAACAACCTTCTATCTATACCGTTAATTCTGTTAATAAGCTGCGGCAAATACCACTCCGTTTAACAACGGAATTTAAAATGGATAGCGATGGTAAGGCTGTCGAGCGTGAAGACTATGAACAGTTAAATAGTTCGGAATGTGTTCATGAGTTAATGGCTGTTGAGATAGCCAGGTTATCACGGCATAACAATACTATGAGTATTTTTAAGGCCATGCAATCCATTAACGATGACCTTACGCTTAAGCTGTTTGACTCTAAAACGAATCGACTTAATCCGTTGTTTATCAAAGATATGCAAGCACTGGAAGAATACTCGTCCTCAGGCAGAACGACTTTTTTAGGTCCGGTTTATTCTAAAAACAACTGGGAAAAGCTGCAGAAAGCTCTGGCACCAGCGCTCAATCAGCGTATCAGAGATAAAACTGATTATGGAGGTAGCCCGTTCATCTGGGTGGCACCATCAGATCCCTACTGGTCAAAAAGCATTCGATTTATCTCAAGCCTGAGCAATTTTCTTAGCAAGTCGGCTACGAAGGATAAGCAGCTGTATAAACCGGTGCTGTACGTACCTGTCCGGGATGCAGCTGATGCTCGGGTTGCCAGACAGTGGAAGTATGAACTTGGGCAATTCCATGAGTACGCTAAAGGACTAGTTGAGGGGCTGTTAGATGGTAATGTTGAGATCCTTCATCTTGAGGATGAGTTATCTGCCGTTATCTATCATATTTCTCAACCCGAAATATTGCCTGTAACGATGCCACTGGGCTTTATCACAACGAACAAAGAAACGGTTAAGATTATTGGTACTCTGGTTACTGAATATATCAAAGGCACCACTGGTTTTGATAAGTTTCATGACTGTGGCGCAATTTCGGCAATGATTAAGAAAGGTTGAGCTGTTGGAACAGGAGGTATGGGGCATGTTTGCGTATTTATATGGAAAGAAATAACCCAATGACGGCGTTACTCTCCAACTGGGTTGACGCGTGCTGCCTGTTAATGGCTCCGCTGAATGATGCCCTATACCGTTATGTGATGAACACCCGCCTGGGAACCATCCACGGCACGTCGGTCGGCGAACTGCTGGCGTGGATCAAAGAAGATGAAAACCCTCGCAAAGGCGAGATGGTGCTGATTATTGAAGGCCATAAAGCCCAGGATGACGAACTGCCCGCCGATGCGCTGCGTACGCTGGCGCTGTTGTAGGCTGAGCTGCCGTTGAAGCAAGCGGCGGCGTTGGCGGCAGAAATCCACGGAGTGAAGAAGAATGCGTTGTATAAGTATGCGCTGGAACAGCAGGGGGAATAAGCCCCTGCTGCCGGTTTTGCCGGGTGGCGCTTGCGCCTTACCCGGTCTGCTCATTGGGACAAGCGTTTAGTTAACGGGCACCGCCTCAAACACCAGCGTTCCCAGCGGCTGCAACGTAATCACCGTCGCGTTTTTATACTCAACGGGCACGGTTTTATTGCTGCCGTATACCGCTTTCAGACTAAACTGCGCCACGTCTCCTGTCGGTATTTCGAAATCCTTAGCCAAATCCAGATAGTAGGCCTGTGGCTTATCCGATGGGTTGCGCAAACCGAGAATGGCTTTGTCTTTGCTCCAGGATGCCCAGCCGTACACGGCAAGCGCCGTTGGGTCGCCGCCAATCCAGTGGGTATCAACCAGCACGCTGGCATTTTCCTTCGACCATTTTGCAGCCTTCGCCAGCGTATCCCACTTCACCTTGTTCAGCATGGACGGGGTAATATACAGCTCCTGCAGCTGGGTGCCGGTCGCGAAGTAGCTCCAGACCTGATCGGCAAAGTCGCTGTCCGTTTGCACCTTCTCTAACCCGTAATAGGCATTCTCGGCGCTGACTATCCCGTGGTACATCAGCGAGTTCAGCGGGAACAGAGGGCCTTTACGGACAATGGAGCGGTACGTCTCGGCATCGCGGTAGGTCATCCACTGCTGCACCGGCGTACCGGAACCATACAGGTTGATGTCATCTCCCTGACGCCAGATAGAATCAGCGTAGAACAGCCAGGACGGGCTGGCGTCGGTGCCGGTGGTCAGGTTGATAAACAGATTCGGGGTTGCGCTGCGCATATTGTGCAGCAGGGCGATTGATGCATCGAAATCTGAGGCGAACGAGCTGCCTTTGATATGCGAACTGGCGTTACCCATCCCGTCGAGTTTAAACGAGGTGATGTGCTCGTTTTTGATAAGCTTGATGATCCGCTCATTGAAGTTTTTAAAGTAGTTCGCTCCCGACAGCGCCAGTTTGCCGTCCACGGTTTCGAACCCATACTCTTTTGCATGCGAAACGCGAACGTCGCGCGGTTTGTTGTAGCCACCCCACGGTGAAAGCCATAGCCCAACGGAGCTGTGCAGGCTGTCGGCTTTCTCCCGTACTTTGCTAAAACCGTTTCTGAATGCCGTGCCAAATAGCCAGCGTCCGGTCAGATCGTCCCAGCCATCATCCAGCAGGAAGGCGTCCAGCGCCACGCCGCGGCCCGTAATGAACTCCTTGTTCCATTCGTCCATACGCCCCAGCACATCCTGTTCAGTGTAGGGAGTGAAAAAGCCGATATCCATCCAGCTGTTGTAGTGCAGATAAGGCTTGTATGGGCGTGGACGTACGTCATTAATAAACTGGTTCACGCTGCGGCGCAGCTGGCTGGTTTCCGGGAAAGTGCCGAACCAGGTAGTAAAGCTGACCGGCGCCTCTGGCTGAATCGGCGTTTTCAGCTCTACGTTGAGATTGGTGGTGGCTTCATAGGCGTAGGTATTCACGATCGGTTTATCCGGCAGGATAAAGAACGAGTCCGCAACGATCGGAGAGCTATTGATTGCGCCGTCTACGTAAGGGGCCTGAGACTGTTTTTGGGTCGGGAAGAAGGTGATTTTAGCGACGTCGCGCGGCTGCCCCACGGCGGCAATGGTGTAGCCGATGTTGGCGTATTTTCCCTTCACCAGGTTCAGCTTCACCGTGACGTTAAAATCCGGGTGCGTAAAGTCGATGACAATCGCGTTATCCTGCTTTTCGACGTGCTTGATTTTGAAATCCGCGGTGTGGATTTTACTCTCATCCGGCAGCGTCAGAAAGAACAACTCCTGCGGCGTGAGCGGATGGTTAGCCTTGTTGTCCTTCACCACGACCGTTGAGTTTGTATCATCAAACAAGAGGGCAATATTGTCGTTATTGAGCGCGTAGTTTGCTGCCGCTGCACCATGAGAAACGCAGAGAGCCAGCAGTGAGAGAGTGAGCACTTTCTTCATCGGGGTAAGATCCTTATTTGTCATTTTTCAGCATTCGGTTAATGGACTGCTCCAGCCAGTAGCGCTGGGTGCCAAAATTAATCCGCAGGTAGTTTTCGCCGTTTTGTACATAGTGGCTGCCGTCTTCTATGACCACGCCTGCCTGCCGTGCGAAATGTTGGGTTAGCTGCGTTGCGCTACGCTCATCCGCGCTTACGTCTATCCACGCCAGATACGACGATTCCGGGTTCATCATCTTCCACGCCGGGAAGTGGGTCTGGAGGGCATCCGCCAGATACCGGGCGTTGCCTTGCAGATAACTGTTCAGCGCGTCGAGCCAGGGCAGACCGTGTTGATAGGCCAGAATGATTCCCCATACCCCGAACAAATTGGGCGAGGTAATGGAGTTCTTCTCGAGCTGCTGGCGGAAGCGCTGGCGCAGCGAGTCGTCTGGAATCATGGAGTAGGAGGTTTTCAGCCCGCCCAAATTGAACGCTTTGTTGGGCGATGTGAGCACGATCAGGTTGTCCTGGGCGGCACAGCCAGAGGTGAGACAACTGGCGAATTTGCCATCCAGAATGTGTTCAGCGTGAACCTCATCGACCACCAGAATCGTGCCGTAGCGTTGACAGAGATCGGACACCTGGCGTATTTCTTCCTCGCGCCAGATCCTGCCGGACGGGTTATGTGGCGAGCAGAAGAACCACAGCGTTGGACGGTGGGTTTTGAGCTGTTCTTCTATCAGATTAAAATCAAGCTGATAGCGGTTTTCCTCCACGCGCAGCGGGTTAGCCAGTACCTGCACGCCCTGGCGCTGTGCCGCCATCGCAAAAGGATCGTAGACCGGCGTGTTCATCATCACGCTGTCACCCGGTTTGCAGAATGCCTGAACCGTGTAGTGCAGCGTGGATACGGTGCCGTAGGTCAACGTGATCCACGACTTTTCCACCTCAACCTGATGACGTTTGCGCTGGAAGGCAATGACCGCGTCGTAGAATTCGTCAAAGCACCAGGTATAACCAAAGGTGCCGTGCTCCACGATGCGCCGGAAACCGTCAATCACCGCAGGTGGTGAGGTGAAATCCATATCGGCTATCCATAGGGGGATAAAGGACTCCGGGACGTCACCGAAACGCGAGCAAACAAAGGTATGGTCCCATTTACGGCACTTATCACTTTGACGCTCAATGATTTTGTCGAAATCAAACATCACTCCTCCTGTTAAATTAAGGCTTCAATGCCGGTTTTGACGCTCTGTACCTGCGGTCCGATGATCACCTGCACGCTATGCGCATCAAGCATCACCACTGACAACGCGCCTGCCGCTTTCAGCGCCTGCTGATCGATAAGGCCCATATCTTTCACCACCAGACGCAAGCGGGTAATACAGTTATCAAGCGACTCAATGTTCTCTTTACCTCCGAGCACACGTAGGATAAGCTCGTGATCGTATTTTGATTTTCCGCGCGCGCGGGTGTTCGCCTCGACGGCTTGCTGTGCCCCCTGAACATCCACCTCGCGGCCCGGCGTTTTGATGTTGTGTTTGAGGATGTACCAGCGGAAGACAAAGAAGTAGATGGCAAACCAGGCAATACCAACCGGGAACAGCAGATACCATTTGGTCGACATTCCCTGCATCACGCCGAAAATCAGCAGATCCAGAATGCCGCCGTCGGTATTGCCGATGGTCACTCCCAGCAGGGCCATTACCATCAGCGCCAGGCCAGACATGACGATATGGAAGGCGTAAAGCGCGGGTGCGATAAACAGGAACAGGAACTCAATCGGCTCTGAAATACCGGTGACGACGGAAACCAGCACGCCGGAAAGCAGCAACCCCTTAATGACCGGCCGATTTTCCGGACGCGCGGTGCGGTAGATGGCGTAAGCCACGGCGGGTAAACCGAAGATAAAGGTCGGCATAAACCCTTGTGACAGAAACGCGGTAACGTGCGGGCTAAACGGCAGGCCGGCTTTGAGCTCGGCGTAGAAGATATTCAGCGCCCCGGCGACCTCATGGCCATTTACCATTTCAATGCCGCCTGCTGGGGTAAAACGCACCATCGCCAGCAGGATGTGGTGCAGACCAAAAGGTTTAAGCAGCAGCACGCCTACGCCGTAGAGGAAGGGGCCGAAAACGCTGGTGCTCTGGATGATATGCCCAATGCCCGCGATGCCCAGCGCGACGTATTCCCACAGCATGGGAATGAACAGACCCACCAGCGATAGGGTGAGCGCGGTAATAATCGGCACGAAACGAATGCCGCTAAAGAAGGCGAAGGCGTCATGCAGAACCGTGTCCTGAAAACGGTCATGCAGAAAATAGGTGATAACCCCAACCACAATGCCACCTAATACCCCCATCTCCAGGGTTTGAATGCCCAGCACGATCGATATGTCCTACCTGTTTCATGGTGGCGGGGTCGGCAAGCTGGTGGGTAGCCGTCAGGTAATAATTAATGCTCATGTTCATCAGCATGTAGCCAACGAACCCGGCAAAGGCAGCGACCGCTTTGTTGCGCTTGGCAAGCCCCATGGGGATCGCCATGGCAAACATCAGCGGCAGATAGGTAAAAGCAAAGCCACCGACCATAGCGATAAAGCCAAAGGTCAACTGGGTAAATTCGCCGCCCAGAAAGGGAAAACTAGTAATGGTGGAAGGGCTGGTGACTGAACTACCGATACCCAGCAGCAATCCCATAAAGGCAAGAAGCGAAACCGGGAACATAAAGGTTTTCCCCAGACTTTGTAAAAACTCCCATAATTTTGATTTAAAAGATTTTTTTTGTGTCATATAGGGCTCCTCGAATTTTAGGATAATGGAAGGCACTACCCGGTTTAAGGACGCGCCTTCATATTTGTGGGACTTATAATTATTTTGAAATATTGAGGTAATACGCTGTTGGATCAGGCCTCCGCCGGTAGCCGTAATCGATTTGCCGAGCCGCAGACGGCGATTTTGCTTCTGACCATCTCTTTCATGGCGTCCATGCCAACCCGCATGTAAAAGCGCGGATCGTTGCTCTGCTGATTTTCAGCAAACCAAGCTTTGATAGCGTCAGAGAAGGCGATCTTCAACTCGGTTGCAACGTTGACTTTGCAGACGCCTGGCCCAATGGTGCGACGAACATACTCATCCGGCACATCGCTCGCCCCATGCAGCACAAAGCGGGCAAAACAAATGGCATAAATTCCATTTGTTTTG
>OLSH01000797.1_pt1 | contig 21960 bp, 18 predicted proteins | sample 1643221 | NCBI WGS metagenome assembly OLSH01 (sample SAMEA3136681, study PRJEB25190) | human gut metagenome | biome: human gut; feature: human-associated habitat; material: faeces | place: Austria | collected 2013 | reverse complement strand
GATGCGTGATCTGATCCTTCAACTCAGCAAAAGTTCGATTTATTCAACAAAGCCCCACGGCGTAGCGGAAATCACCTTAGCTACCTGTTCCGCCATCATCAATTCACGCGGGTTATCCGTCATCCGTGCTTCTTTCGTCGCGATTTTTCTTGCATCACCGATATTATCCACTACACATACGCAATCGACGTCAATAGCCGCAATAGAGGAGGGCATATTAGGAAAATCGACTAACGTATCGGTAATGATGACCGTGTGATCGGCATACTTTGCATCATGGATTGCAAATCCCATTGAGCCACAGTTATTTTTCCCCCCCGTTCCTTTTGCATTGCCGCAACAATCGGCAGTAGATGCAGCCAGAAAGGCGATATCAATATGAACCTCACCTGCTTCTACCGCGCGCGGACGTCCACCATGACTACGAATAACCGCCGGACTGGCCAGTTTTCCTGCAGAAATTACCTCGCCAATTCGCCCACGAACACCGGACGTTTGTACACCGATAATTTTTCCCTGTTCAATATAATCCGCAATAACATCCTGTGCATTGCCTAACGAAGTGGCTGCAACAGTAATATCTTTTAGTCCCATCTCTTCGATTAATACTCTGGCGACCATTGCCGCGACATAATCGCCTTCACGGAACTCAGTGTGAAAAGAAAATGTCATGCCATCATGCGCACCACAGCGTTCACAAGCTTCCCGGATGGTTGCGCAAATTTTATCTTCGACCGGTTTTACATGACGACGTGAAAAAGGTGAATCCTTTTTCACATATTTACCGTCCATATAATGTTTTCCTTGATAAACTTCCTTTCCTGCCAGAAGAAGTTCATCAGGTATATTTCGATTAACAGCGTTCTTCATAGACCATGATCCATTTAATAATTAAAGATTTCCGTGGTAGACGCCACAAGCTTTAGCGAGTGCAATAATACGCCGTGCATCCTCAAAGAAAGGAATATCAACCATTTTACCGTCCACGGTATATACACCAACACCAGCTTCAGTTTGTTCATCAAAGGAATAAATCAATTTTTCAGCATAAGCAATTTCTTTTACTGTTGGTGCAAATGTGTCATGTACGTATTTTATTTGCCGGGGATTAACGATACTTTTTCCATCGAAACCCATTTTTCTGTTTTGTCTGACCTCGGCTTCAAACCCTTCGATATCATCGATATGAGGATACATCGTATCAAAACACTGAACGCCAGCAGCACGAGCCGCAATCAGCATATTTCCGCGAGCAACCAGCATCTCAATACCGCCTTCTTCAATACGAACATGCATATTTTACGGAAATCGCCACCAGAAATAGCGCAACCAAAAATACGTTCTGAAGCTGTCACGATCTCCAGAGCGTTCAATATACCTTTCGGGCTTTCAAGAGCGGCCATTAATAATGTGCGCCCTTCTTCCTGAGCAAACTCTTTTTCCGCAGCAAGAACGTGTTCTTCAACCAGATGGACATCCTGCGCACTTTCACATTTCGCGATACGAATACCATCAGCGCCAGCCGCAACGACACAGCGAATATCTTCCTGCCAATGCGGCGTATCCAGACCATTGATTCTGACAATCACTTCAGTATCGCCATAGTCAATATTTTTCAATGCGTGATATAGTGAAAAGCGAGCGGCATCTTTTTGGTTTTCAGCCACTGCGTCTTCCAGATCTAAAATGATGCTATCGGCACCATAAATCCAAGCATCCTTTAGTAGCCCGGGTTTTTGAGCATTCATAAACATCATAGTGCGGCGCAGGCGGTTTTTTATAGGTCGTTGACGAGGAATCATTTTCAGATATTCTCCCATGGGATATTTTTGCGAGATGCATCACAACTACGATATACCGCACACTCAAGTCTGGCTTTTAATGTGCATTCCAGAGCACCTTTATCAATGACCGTCACCTTAGCTTTTGCCACCTCCAGGGTTGCGAGCGTTTTTAAAATCAGTTCTTTTATCTGTCTGCCATAGACGTTCATCACCACGCTATCGACATAGAGCTCGATTCCACTCTCATTTGGCTCAACCGTTATCATGGCATCACTGGATTCAAGCGTACCAGCAATCCCTTTATTATATATTTCCATCTTCAATCCTTTATTACACCGTTGTGTAACTAATTTAATAACATTATTTTTGACCATGTAAAATTCCAGTTGCGCGCGCCCAGACATTCCAAAATGGAATACCTTCCTGGATTTACTTCAGGAAGTAAAAGTCATATCCTAGTTAAAGTATAAAAGGTTTCTACATTACAAGGATAAGGTATGGATGAACGCGACTTTGAGCTTTTAATGACAATAGAAAAAACAAAAAATATTACACATGCTGCCGATTTGTTATATATATCACAATCAGCCATATCTAAAAGAATTAATGCAATAGAGCACGAATTAGGTATAACATTATTGTTACGTTCTCGTAACGGAGTTCATTTTACACCAGCTGGGGAATCCGTTCTGTACCATACAAAAAAGGTTACAGATGAACTAGCGTTGCTACGGCAAAGGATAAAAATAGATAAACACGGAGTTTCAGGCACGCTCCGAGCTGGAGTGTCGATTAATTATGCTTTATACCAACTACCTGAACTTCTGACCATTTTTCGCAATAAATTCCCTTACGTTGACACACATATCATTACAGAACATAGTCGAAAAATTTATCTCCAGTTATTAGACGGATACTTTGATCTTGCTATTATTCGTGGGGAGTTTCCATGGAAAGGCCATAAAAAACTCATTGATTGCGACAGAATCTATGCAATTTGTAGTAATAAAGATAAAAATAAACCACTAAATGAAATCTCTTTTATTGGTCGAAAAACTGATACCGTATTTGAACGTGAGTTATCTCAGTGGATGCGTGAAAACAATCATAATCCGGAGCGGCAAGGTATTTATGTTGACAACATTAGCACCTGTGTGGAACTTGTTGACAGAGGGCTTGGCTGGACTGTTGTTCCAGAAATCTGTTTGCGCCATTTCACCGGACATAGAATTCCTTTATCCTTTAAAAATGGAGCTCCTTTCGTTCGGTCTACCTGGTTAGTTTATACAGATGAAATAACCGCACTCCCCCAAGTAAGAGCTTTTATTGAAACAATTCCTACAACATACAGGAAATAGAAAAATGAATGGTTATAATGTAGCAACTGTCTTTAAACGTGATATTTTACATCAAAACAAAATCGATGTTTTACTTGAGCAGGAAGGTATTCGTCGCGATGACCATCTGGACTATCGATGTGCTATTTTTGATGAACACGACAATGCGATTGCAACAGGAAGTTGCTTTGGTAACACATTGCGCTGTATGGCAGTTAGTTCATCCCACCAAGGATTCGGATTATTGAATAAAATAGTTACGCATCTTATTGAGGTACAGCACCAAAGAAACAATGATCACATATTTTTATATACTAAACCTGAAAGTGCTAATTTCTTTCTGGATATCGGTTTTCATATTATCACTACGGTTAGTAGACAACTCGTCTTTATGGAAAACAAATTAGACGGGTTCAGGAATTATCTTAAAAAATTACAAAAAGAGACGATCTGGCCACAATCAGCTGCAATAATAATGAATGCAAATCCTTTCACCTTGGGTCATTTACATCTCATAGAAACTGCCGCTAAAGAAAATGACAGATTGCACTTATTCATCGTAAGCGAGGATGTTAGCCTGTTTCCTTATGAAATTCGACGAAAATTAATCATTGATAGCACTGAGCATTTAATGAATATATCATACCATACGTGTGGAGATTATATGATTAGTAACGCAACATTCCCTGGGTATTTTATGCACAGTAAAAAAGATATTCTCACTGCTCAAGCAATAGTAGACGTCAACATCTTTAAAGATATAGCCCGGACATTGAATATTACTCGCCGCTATGTTGGTGAAGAACCCAATAGTACAGTAACTAAAATATATAATGATGTTATGTCCACAATGCTACCTGCGGCTGGAATCGAGTGCATTATTATTGACAGAAAAATGCATGATGGCATCGTGATTAGTGCTTCAAGAGTACGCCAGGCAATTCATGATGGTAAATTTGGCCTTCTCTCCGACTGGTTGCCTTCAACAACACTCTCATTCCTTAAATCGCCATCAGCAACATCTATAATAGAAAAGATCCAGAGGAGTTCAAATGTCGTTCACTACTAACATCAAGAATTACCTTAACTGATGGTTACGCATAAACCCTTCCCCACCCAGTTGGCGCATCTGGCGCAGGATCCATGCCTGTCGACTGCGGACATACCCTGACGGCGCATCGGCGCGAAAGCGAATCGGATTAGGCAAAACCGCAGCGAGCAGCGCCGCTTCGGAAGCCGTCAGCTTACTGGCTGGCTTATGAAAATAGCGCTGGGCGGCTGCTTCCACCCCAAATACCCCGTCGCCGAACTCGGCAATATTCAGATAGACAGTCAGGATCCGCTTTTTACTCCAGACGGTTTCTATTCCGACAGTCAGCCCGGCCTCCAGCCCTTTACGTAGCCAGCTGCGGCCATCCCATAAAAACAGGTTTTTCGCCGTCTGCTGCGACAGCGTTGACGCGCCGCGGATGCGGGTATCATGACGCTCATTGTGCGCCAGCGCTTTTTCTATCGCCGATACGTCGAACCCCCAATGTTCCGGGAACTTTTGATCTTCGGCGGCAATCACCGCCAGCCCCATCCACGGAGAGATCTCATCCATGCCGACCCAATCAGAGTGCGCCAGATAGTGGACATCTCCGGAGAGCCAGGCGCTCACCTGCCGCTCAAGCATCACCGCCGAAAACGGCACCGGCAGCACGCTAAACAGCGCGATCCCCCCGCCCCAGAAGACGGCGGCGATCAGCAGCAGACGCAGCGCCAGTCGTTTTAGCAGCGCAAAGGGCGCAACGCGGAGCCTCATGCGCTCAGCGCCAGCACGCGGGCGACCAGCTTTTCGATCCCGGTGGCGGCTTGAGCAATATTCTCTGCCAGCATATACGCCGGGGTGGTGACCACTTTGTTCTCTTCATCCACCACGATGTCGTCGACCGGACAAGGCACGTGCTCCGCCCCCATCTCTTCGACCACATCGGCAGTATCGAGATCGGTCCCGATGGTTATGCGCAGCGGAAACGCAAAAATCTTCGGCAGCAGCGCCGGGGCAATGCACATGAAACCCAGCGGTTTGCCGGCCTGATGCATCGCCAGTGCCAGAGCCTGCAGATCGCGGTCCACCTGACATTCGCTGCCCTCGGCGGCGAAGCTGCTTAAATTTTTAGCCGCGCCGAAGCCGCCGGGGACGATCAGCGCGTCCAGCGTCTCCGCACGCGCCTGCGTCAGCGGTAAGATGTCGCCGCGGGCAATTCGCGCCGCTTCCACCAGCACATTGCGTTGCTCCGTCAGCGGTTCCCCCGTCAGATGGTTGATGACGTCGCGCTGCGGTTTATCGGGTGCAAAGCACACCGCCTGCGCGCCGTTGCGCGCGATCGCCAGCAGGGTAATCACCGCTTCATGAATTTCACTGCCGTCGTACACGCCGCAGCCGCTCAGTACCACACCAATTTTTTTCATCGCTTTCGCTCCTCCATGCAACTCGCTGAAACCAGTCAAAAATGTCGATTTACTCGCTATGCTTCACATATTTTACTGATTCATGTAACAAATTAGTTAAGCTTTGCTATCTTAATGAGCGAGCAATCCACTTCTCAGGTTGCGCCACGTAACAACATCACTCAAATAACACTGGCTCAACCACCAGTTCCCTGGTGTTGGCGCAGTATTCGCGCACCCCGGTCTGTCCGGGGTCATTTTTTCCCGGCCTTCGCCACCCACGCCTTCAGTACCGCCACGTCGTTTTGCCACTCAGATTTCATCTCTTCAACCCATTCAGCGACATTATCAGACCAGGCTGGCAGATCCGGCGTCTGGATCTGCTGCCCCAGCTGCTGGATGTGGCGCAGACCAATAGAACCCGCCGCCCCTTTGATCTTATGCCCCTCTTCGACAATCCCTTTTTGATCGCGGGCGGTGAGATTGGACTCGAGGACAGACATATAGCCCGGCATCATCTTCTCAAACACCGCGAGGCCATCGTTGATAAGCTTCGGTCCCACCAGTTCGATATATTGCTCCAGCATATCGGTATCCAGCACCGCGTCGGCTTTATGCAGATCGGCCGCCGGCGCTTCCTGCGCTTCCTCTTCCGGCGCATCCCAGAATTTCTTGATCATGGCCGTGAGCGCTGGCACCGACAACGGCTTGCTCAGCACATCGTCCATCCCGGCGTCGAGATACTCTTTCTTATTCTTCAGTACGTTGGCGGTCAGGGCCACCAGCGGCGGCAGCTCATCCGCGGCAAAGTTCTGTTTTAGCTGGCGAGAGATATCCAGCCCCGTCATATCCGGCAATTGAATATCCAGCAACACCAGGTCGTACTCGCCTGGCTCAAACATCTCCAGCGCGGCTTTCCCGGTCATGGCGACATCCACGCTGTTGCCCAGCTTTTCCAGCACCGAACGGGCCACAATGACGTTGAGCTCAATGTCTTCCACCAGCAGCACGTTAAGCGCGGGTAATGGCATGTCGTCTTCCGCCAACGTATCTTCCACTTCTTCCGCAATGGCAGGCGCATGGACGGTGAGCGTAAAGGTCGCCCCTTTACCCGGCTGGCTGGTTACGCTGATATCGCCGCCCATATTGCGCGCCAGGCGACGCGAGACGGCGAGACCAATGCCGGTTCCGGTGGCTGGTTTGCCGCCGTGGCTGTCTTTGACCTGGTAATACATGGCGAAAATTTTGTCCTGTTCCGCTTCAGGAATACCGATACCGGAGTCTTCCACTTCGAAGTGCAGGATATCGCCTTCGTCATAGTGCACGCGGACATTCACCCCGCCGCCCTGGGGGGTAAACTTCACGGCGTTGCTGATAAGGTTCCACAGGATCTGGCGCAAACGCGTACCGTCGGTGATCACTTTATGCGGTAGCGGTAGGCTCGGCTCCAGCACAAAGCGCAGGCCCTTCTGCTGGGCCTGCAGACCGGAGAGGTTTTCAAGGTCGGCAAGGAAGCTGGTGAAGTCCACCGGCTGGTTATCGAGCTGTACCTTACGGCGCTCCATTTTATCCATGTCGATAATATCATTGAAGATATTCCCCAGCGTCACCGCCGAGACATGGATGGTTTTCAGGTATTTCTCCTGCTCGCTGGTCAGTTCGGTATCCAGCAAAATACGGCTCAGCCCGACAATCCCGTTTAGCGGGGTACGCAGCTCATGGCTGATGGTCGAGATAAAGGTAGTTTTATCCCGGCTGGCGCGCTCGAGGGCGTCCTGATAGCGTTTTCGTTCGGTGATATCGCGCCCGAAGCCCATCAGGCCGCGACGCTTACCGACGCGATCGTAGTACGGGACCTTGCGGATTTCGAAGCACGCTTTGCGACCATCGGGATAGTCCAGCCACTGCTCATAGGTCAGCGATACATTGTGGCGGAACACCTTCTCGTCGGTTTCCAGCACCTTTTCCGCGGCCTCTTCGCTATAGACGTCCTGCGGTTTGAGATGGATCAGCTGTTTCTCACTTTTGCCGGTCAACAGCTCCATCGCCCGGTTACAGCCTGAAAACTCCTTATCTTCATTGCGATAGAAGACCAGGTCCGGGGAAGCATCAAGGAAAGAGCGCAGAAAGGAGGATTGCTGTTCGAGTTGGATCTGCGTCTCTTCACGCTCTTTCATCTCGATCTTCAACTGCTCGAGAGTGGTCTCGCGCTCGGCTTCCGCCTTTTCACGTTCGCCAATCTCCTGATTCAACTGCGCGATGTTATCTTTCAGCTGCACGTTCAGCTTCAGATCGCGCTCTCGCATCTCCTCCAGCTTGTCCACCAGCCGCGAAAGACGCTGGCGGGACTCTTCGAGCTGCTCCACCACCACCGAGAGAAAGTAGACCGCCCAGGGGGTGATCAGCAGACCGAAGAAGATAGAGCGGATAACGTCGATACTTTCAACCTGGCCATGCAGCACCATGGTGACCGCCATCTGTACCACAATGGCCAGCACCACCAGCGCAAGAGCCAACAGCATCGAAAAGCGGACCAGACCCAGCTTCATCATCAGGTCGACATAATACTGCGCCAGCATACGAATTTGCTTCATAGAGGATTCCTTCACGACAACTCCGCACAATAATACTCAATTCTGAGCAATGCGCTGTAAGTTGTGCAAAAAATGCGGGAAGGAGCTGATATGACGGCTGGTCGCCAAGGCGAACCAGCCGCTAAAAAGAGGCAAGGTCAGGAGAACGGTTAGCGCTTGCTTAACGCCTCCCAGAGCCCCTTCAGGTAGGTCACGCCGAGAGCGCGGTCGTACAAGCCATAGCCTGGCCGTCCGGTCTCTCCCCAGATAAAGCGGCCATGATCCGGGCGAATATAGCCGTCGAACCCGTTGTCATACAGCGCTTGCATCACCTTGTACATATCCAGGGAACCGTACTCTGACGGATGGGCGCACTCGTAAAAATCTTTATCCCGTATCAGCTTAATATTGCGGACGTGGGCAAAGTGGATCCGTTTGCGCCGGGTAAACTCTGCCAGGATGGCGTACACATCGTTATCCGGATCTTCGGCAATCGAGCCGGTGCAGAGCGTGATGCCGTTAGCGGGCGAATCGACGGCCCGGCAGATCCAGTCCAGATCGTCGCGGTTTTTGACCACCCGCGGCAGGCCAAAAATGGAGTACGGCGGATCGTCCGGATGGATCGCCATTTTCACCCCGACCTCTTCACAGACCGGGATCACCGCCCGCAGAAAATAGACCAGGTTCTCCCGCAGCTTGTGGTCATCCACCGCGCTATATTTGGCAAACAGGGTCTGCACCTCCGCCAGCCTTTCTGGCTCCCAGCCCGGCAAGGCGAAGCCGTTTGAGTTCTCCAGTACCTCTTTCACTACGTCTTCCAGCCGTTTATCGATATCTTTCTTCTCAAAAGCCATCGTCAACGAACCATCCGGCAGGACGTAGTTCATATCCGTCTTCATCCAGTCAAAAACCGGCATGAAGTTATAACAGATAACTTTGACGCCGAAGCGGGCAAGGTGGCGAATGGTCTGCTGATAGTTGGCAATATAGCGGTCACGGGAAGGAAGGCCGATTTTAATGTCATCATGAATGTTGACGCTCTCTATCACCTCCATTTTCAGGCCCGCGGCATGGGCCTGGCTGACCAGACGCTCAATTTTATCGACTGGCCATACCTCACCCACCGCGACGTCATAGAGCGCGCCGACGACCCCCTCCACGCCGGGCACCTGTCGTATATGCTCTAATGAAACCTTGTCTTCCTCTGGCCCAAACCAGCGCATTGTCATCTGCATCGTTATCACCTGCTTCATAATTTGTGTTTTTACCCTACTACCATACCAGTAATCATAATCGAATTGCCCTTTCCTGTCGTGATAACGATCACATTCCTGCACCGGGCAAGCCCATCCCGGCGCATTCATACTTTTTTTCAATTTATTTCAATAGATTAATAATAGTCTGGCTTTTTCTGACGACCTCTTCCAAATGTGATCCAGAGCTATTTATGATCAAATGCATACTTGTATGGTAATAAAAAAAGGTGAAATTCGTTCGCGAAACAGACAATGGAAGGAACAGAAATGAGAAGCGTCATCGTCAAAGAGCCAGGCCAACTGAACATTGCATCACGTCCGGTTCCCGTTCCGGGCAGCCATGAAGTACGGGTGAAAATCGCCTTTGCCGGGATCTGCGGTTCCGATGTACACATCTATCAGGGCCACAACCCCTTCGCGAAATATCCCCGCGTTATTGGTCATGAATTCTTCGGCATTATCGATGCCGTCGGCGAGCAGGTCTCTCCGGCGCGTATTGGCGAACGCGTCGCGGTCGATCCGGTGGTCAGCTGCGGCCATTGTTATCCCTGCTCGGTTGGCCGGCCGAATGTTTGCGCGCAGCTCCAGGTCATCGGGGTGCACCGCGATGGGGGATTCAGCGACTATGCCTGCGTGCCGGCCAAAAATGCCTGGCGCATTCCGGAGGCTATCAGCGATCGTCAGGCGACAATGGTTGAGCCTTTTACTATTGCGGCAAATATTACCGCCCAGCTGCAGCCCACGCCGCAGGATATCGCCCTGGTTTACGGCGCTGGCCCGATGGGCCTGACGGTGATCCAGGCGCTGAAGGGGGTGTATGGCGTTAAGCAGGTGATCGTTGTGGACCGCATTGCCGAACGTCTACAGATGGCACGGGACAACGGCGCCGATCTGACGCTCGATAACACCCATCAGCCGCTGGCGGATCAGCTGGCGCAGCGGCAGATAGCCCCCACTCTGGTCATTGATGCCGCCTGCCACCCAGCCATTCTGCAGGAGGCAATCCTCCTCGCCTCCCCTGCCGCCCGCATCGGCATACTCGGTTTCTCCGGCGAGGCGTCCACGCTGACCCAGCAAAGCATCACCAGTAAAGAGATCTCCATTTTCTCCTCGCGGCTGAACAGCGGGCGCTTTCCGCTGGTCATCGACTGGATGGAAAAAGGCCTTATCCATCCTGAGGCGTTAATCACCCACTGTATGCCGCTGGAGCAGGTGAAAGAAGCCATGGAGATTTTCGCCAACGATCGGAAGACCTGCTGCAAAGTGCTGCTGCAATTAGGCTAAGCCGACATTATTTTTAAATAACGGCCGACGGATATCTGTAGATCCGCCGCGCCTGATATAAATCATATAATGAGCATGGTGTTATCATGGGAAAAAATATTCGCTGGATTATCGTCCTGTTATTATTTTTAGTGTATATGATAAATTATCTGGACCGGGTGGCGTTATCCATTACGGTGCCGATGATTGAAAAGGACCTTGCACTTAACGCTGAACAATTTGGTATGATTTTCGGCAGCTTTTTCTTCGGCTACGCGGTCTTTAATTTTATTGGCGGCCTCGCCGTCGATAAATTTGGCGCCACATTGGTGATGGGCCTGGCGGTTGGGTTATGGTCGCTGTTTTGCGGCTTAACCGCGGTTGCCACCGGCTTTTATTCCATGCTGGTGCTCCGCGTGCTCTTCGGGATGGCAGAGGGCCCGATTTGCGCCTCAGCGAACAAGATGATTAACGGCTGGTTTCCTAAAAAGCAAGCAGCAACCGCAGTGGGGTTCCTCAGCGCCGGCTCTCCGCTGGGCGGCGCGGTCGCCGGACCTATCGTCGGTTATCTGGCCCTGGCTTTCGGCTGGCGTCCCGCGTTTATGATTATTTTCGCCATCGGTATTGTGTGGATGGTCGTGTGGTTTTTTATTGCCGCCAACTCGCCTGACAAACATAAGCATGTCAGTCAGGAAGAGCTCATGCTCATTAATAAAATGAAGCAAGAGGAGGACGCCCTGGAAACCGTAGAAAATCAAACGGCCCACTCACTGGGTTATTATCTCAAGCAGCCTATTATTCTGGTGACGGCATTTGCCTTCTTCTGCTACAACTATATTCTGTTTTTCTTTCTCAGCTGGTTTCCGTCCTATCTGGTCCAGCAGCACCATCTGGATATTAAACAGATGAGTCTCACCACCATGATCCCGTGGATCGTCGGTTTTGTCGGTCTGGCGCTGGGGGGTTATATATCCGATAAAATATTTAACCTTACCGGAAGGCTGCTGCTGTCGCGCAAAATCGTGCTGGTGGTATGCCTGCTAATGGCCGCGCTCTGCGTGGGGCTCGCCGGTACCGTTAGCAGCGTCGTTCCTGCCGTTCTGCTGATGTCGGTCTCCATCTTTTTCCTCTATGTGACCGGGGCGATCTACTGGGCGATTATTCAGGACGTGGTGCATAAATCCCGCGTCGGCGGCGCCAGCGGCTTTATCCATCTTATCGGCAGCGTCTCCGGCATCGTGGGGCCGATTGTCACGGGCTATATCGTGCAGTCCACCGGCAAATTCGACGGCGCCTTTATTCTCGCCGGCACTATCGCCGCGCTTGGCGCCGTGCTGGTGCTGCTGGTGATTAAAACCCCGCGGATGACGATGAAAGCCAGTCAGGCATAAATGGCTGAAGAGCGATGTCCGGCCTTGGCCCGGACATCGTCTGCTTCTACTTCTCCGCCAGGGGCACAGCCCAGCTGCGGCCTAGCGCCGAGCCCTGAGCGCCCTGCTCATTCAGATAGCGATCCAGTTCAACCATTCCGGTCCAGCGATTTTCGCACCACAGCGGCGCCAATAGCGTGGGTCGACGGGCGCTGGCCGATATCCGGTGATAGATCACCTCCGGCGGCGTATGGCGAATCATCTCCCCGGCGGTCACGGTATACGCCTCCAGCTCAATGCCATTGAGACGCCCGGCCTGCCACGCTTTGGCCATAATACTGCCTTTGACAATGTGCAGCGGGTGCAGCTTGATGCCGTCCACGCCGGTCGCCACCACCCGCTCCAGCGTCTCCAGGCAATGGCCCTGGGTCTCTCCGGGCAGGCCGACGATCAGATGTGCGCAGACCTTCAGCCCTCGCGCTCGCGCCAGACGCGCAGTACGCTGGTAGCAAGCGAAATCATGCCCACGGTTAATCCGATGCAGGGTTTTATCGTGCGCGGTTTGCAGTCCCAGCTCCAGCCATACCTCATATCCTTGCTCATGATATTCACTCAGCAGATCGAGGACCGCCTCCGGCACGCAGTCCGGGCGGGTGCCGACGCAGAGGCCGACAATATTCGCCTGGCTGATGGCCTGACGATACATCGAGCGGAGCACCTGCACTTCAGCGAAGGTGCTGGTATAGGCCTGGAAATAGGCCAGATAGCGCTTTGCCCGGTTGACGAGCTGCGCCTGATGAGCGAGCTGTTCGGCAATGGAGCGATGCTGCTGCGCCTCATCGGCAAAGGAAGCCACATTACAGAAAGTGCAACCGCCGCGGCCCAGCGTGCCGTCGCGGTTCGGGCAGCTAAAACCGCCGTGCAGCGTCAGCTTATGGACCTTTTCGCCATAGCGGCGCATAAGATCCCCACCAAACATATTGACTAATTTCTGTAACTGCATAATCTGATAGACCGGCCTCAACAAAGGGGGCCAAGCCTGCCACTTTTTGTCACCGACGGCGATGACCTGGATCAATCGTCAGCGCGGCGGCCACCCTCATTGCATAAACAATCATGATTACTGCAATTTCATTCACCTCTGTGGTGATGAGTTTTCCTTATATTTCACCTGCGGATAGCCCTAATCTTCTTCACGGCAAAAAACAGTATTAATATCCATTGAGAAAATATATGGCAGTCAAATATGCTAATGATGACATGCATTTCAGCGCATAACGGTAATGCAAAGCCGCGTGCACAGTGAGACAGATCACACTAGCCTGACCTTCCTGAGGCGTATTCATAGCACGAAAAATGGCACTATTTATTTTTAAAACAACAAGTTAACACCTGTATAGCACATTTTTGTATTAATAAGATTGCCATTTGACGTAAGTGTGGATTCCCGATAAGTTGGGAATCCGCTGGAAGCTTTCTGGATGAGCACTCTGCTCATCATATTTATGCAGTAATTGAGATTCCCTCTTAACAGCAAGTCCTCAAACTTGTGTACCGATGCGAAAAGGATTTAAAGAGGGCGAATGCGAGGTGCAAACCCCGTCGCCATACTCTTTCTGTGCCTGTGCGCAATCGGTATCGGAGGGTGTCCGCAGAGCCTGGGGAGGTTCACTGATATGTTGTACGACAAATCCCTTGAGAGGGATAACTGTGGTTTCGGCCTGATCGCCCACATAGAAGGCGAACCTAGCCACAAGGTAGTGCGAACCGCGATACACGCACTGGCCCGCATGCAGCACCGTGGCGCAATCCTTGCCGATGGTAAAACCGGCGACGGTTGCGGTCTGCTGCTGCAAAAACCCGATCGTTTCTTCCGCATCGTTGCTGAAGAGCGCGGCTGGCGTTTAGCCAAAAACTACGCCGTTGGGATGCTGTTCCTGAATAAAGATCCTGAGCTGGCTAAAGCGGCGCGCCGCATCGTTGAAGAAGAACTTCAGCTTGAGACCCTGTCGATTGTCGGCTGGCGCGATGTGCCGACCAACGAAGGCGTCCTCGGTGAAATCGCCCTCTCCTCGCTGCCCCGTATTGAGCAAATCTTTGTGAACGCCCCGGCTGGCTGGCGCCCGCGCGATATGGAGCGCCGTCTGTTTATTGCGCGTCGTCGCATTGAAAAACGCCTGCAGGAAGACAAAGATTTCTACGTTTGTAGCCTGTCCAACCTGGTCAACATCTATAAAGGTCTGTGTATGCCGGCGGATTTGCCGCGCTTCTACCTGGACCTCGCGGACCTGCGCCTGGAGTCGGCTATCTGCCTGTTCCACCAGCGCTTCTCCACCAACACCGTGCCGCGCTGGCCGCTGGCGCAGCCGTTCCGTTACCTGGCGCACAACGGTGAAATCAACACTATCACCGGCAACCGCCAGTGGGCCCGCGCCCGTACCTATAAGTTCCAGACCCCGCTGATCCCGGATCTGCACGACGCCGCGCCGTTCGTTAACGAAACCGGCTCTGACTCCAGTTCAATGGACAACATGCTGGAGCTGCTGCTGGCCGGCGGGATGGATATCGTGCGCGCCATGCGCCTGCTGGTGCCGCCAGCCTGGCAGAACAACCCGGATATGGATCCGGAGCTGCGTTCGTTCTTCGACTTTAACTCTATGCACATGGAGCCGTGGGACGGCCCGGCGGGCATCGTCATGTCCGATGGCCGCTACGCTGCCTGTAACCTCGATCGTAATGGCCTGCGCCCGGCGCGCTACGTCATTACCAAAGATAAGCTCATCACCTGCGCCTCTGAAGTCGGTATCTGGGACTACCAGCCGGACGAAGTGGTCGAGAAAGGCCGCGTGGGCCCGGGCGAGCTGATGGTTATCGATACCCGCGCCGGACGCATTCTGCACTCGGCGGAAACCGATGACGATCTGAAGAGCCGCCACCCGTACAAAGAGTGGATGGAGAAAAACGTTCGTCGCCTGGTGCCGTTCGAAGATCTGCCGGAAGAAGAAGTCGGCAGCCGCCAACTGGATGACGACACGCTCGCCAGCTACCAGAAACAGTTTAACTACAGCGCGGAAGAGCTGGACTCCGTCCTGCGCGTGCTCGGCGAAAATGGCCAGGAAGCAGTCGGTTCGATGGGCGATGACACACCTTTCGCCGTGCTCTCCAGCCAGCCGCGCATTATCTACGATTACTTCCGTCAGCAGTTCGCCCAGGTGACTAACCCGCCTATCGATCCGCTGCGTGAAGCGCACGTCATGTCGCTGGCCACCAGCATCGGTCGCGAAATGAACGTCTTCTGCGAAGCGGAAGGCCAGGCCCATCGCCTGAGCTTCAAATCGCCGATCCTGCTGTACTCCGATTTCAAACAGCTGACGACGATGGAAGAAGAGCACTATCGTGCCGACGTCCTCGACATCACGTTTAACCCGGCAGAGGCCTCGCTCAGCGAGACGGTGAAAGCCCTGTGTGACAAAGCAGAGCAAATGGTGCGCGAGGGTACCGTGCTGCTGGTGCTGTCCGACCGCAACATCGCCAAAGACCGTCTGCCGGTACCGGCGCCGATGGCCGTTGGCGCGATCCAGACCCGTCTGGTCGATAAAAGTCTGCGCTGCGATGCCAACATCATCGTTGAAACCGCCAGCGCCCGCGATCCGCATCACTTTGCGGTCCTGCTCGGCTTCGGCGCGACCGCTATCTATCCGTACCTCGCCTATGAAACGCTGGCGAAGCTGGTCGACAGCAAAGCTATCGATAAAGCCTACCGTGCGGTGATGCTGAACTATCGCAACGGTATCAACAAAGGTCTGTACAAAATCATGTCGAAGATGGGGATCTCCACCATCGCGTCCTACCGCTGCTCGAAGCTGTTCGAAGCCGTCGGTCTGCATCGCGAGGTTTCCGATCTCTGCTTCCAGGGCGTGGTCAGCCGCATCGGCGGCGCCGGCTTCGACGATTTCCAGCAGGATCTGCTGAATCTGTCGAAACGCGCCTGGCTGGCACGTAAGCCACTGGCTCAGGGCGGCCTGCTGAAGTTCGTGCACGGCGGTGAATATCACGCCTACAACCCGGACGTGGTTCAGACCCTGCAGAAGGCCGTGCAGAGCGGCGAATACAGCGACTATCAACAATACGCGAAACTGGTTAACGAACGTCCGGCGGCCACGCTGCGCGATCTGCTGGCGCTCAATCCAGGCGAAGACGCTATCAGTATCGACGACGTAGAACCGGCGAAAGAGCTGTTTAAACGCTTCGATACCGCGGCGATGTCGATCGGCGCGCTGAGCCCGGAAGCACACGAATCGCTGGCGGAAGCGATGAACAGCATCGGCGGTTTCTCTAACTCCGGTGAAGGCGGTGAAGACCCGGCGCGCTACGGCACCAATAAAGTGTCGCGCATCAAGCAGGTCGCGTCCGGCCGCTTCGGCGTCACGCCAGCCTATCTGGTCAATGCCGACGTCATCCAGATCAAAGTCGCCCAGGGGGCGAAACCGGGTGAAGGCGGTCAGTTGCCGGGTGATAAAGTCACCCCGTATATCGCCAAACTGCGCTATTCCGTACCGGGCGTGACGCTGATTTCCCCGCCGCCGCACCACGATATCTACTCTATCGAGGATTTGGCGCAGCTGATTTTCGACCTCAAGCAGGTCAACCCGAAAGCGATGATTTCGGTCAAACTGGTTTCTGAACCGGGCGTTGGCACCATCGCCACCGGCGTGGCCAAAGCCTATGCCGATCTGATCACCATCGCCGGCTACGACGGCGGTACCGGGGCGAGCCCGCTCTCATCGGTGAAATATGCCGGCTGTCCGTGGGAGCTTGGCCTGGTGGAAACCCAGCAGGCGCTGGTCGCTAACGGTCTGCGTCACAAGATCCGTCTGCAGGTGGACGGTGGCCTGAAAACCGGCCTCGATATCATCAAAGCGGCGATCCTTGGCGCAGAGAGCTTCGGTTTCGGTACCGGCCCGATGGTCGCGCTGGGCTGTAAATACCTGCGTATTTGCCACCTGAACAACTGTGCGACCGGCGTGGCGACTCAGGATGACAAACTGCGTAAGAACCACTATCACGGTCTGCCGTTCAAAGTGACCAACTACTTTGAGTTTATCGCCCGTGAGACCCGCGAGCTGATGGCCCAGCTGGGCGTCAAGCGTCTGGTGGATCTGATTGGCCGCACCGATCTGCTCAAAGAGCTGGATGGGTTTACTGCCAAACAGCAGAAACTGGATCTGGGTAAACTGCTGGAGACCGCAGAGCCGCATCCGGGCAAAGCGCTGTACTGCACCGAGAACAACCCACCGTTCGATAACGGTGTACTCAACGCGCAGCTGCTGCAGCAGGCGAAACCGTACGTGGATGAAAAGCAGAGCAAAACGTTCTGGTTCGATATCCGCAATACCGACCGCTCCGTGGGGGCCTCGCTGTCCGGGTATATTGCCCAGACCCATGGTGACCAGGGACTGGCCGGGGATCCGATCGTCGCCCACTTTAGCGGCACCGCAGGCCAGAGCTTCGGCGTGTGGAACGCCGGTGGCGTAGAGCTGCATCTGACCGGCGATGCCAACGACTATGTCGGGAAAGGCATGGCGGGCGGTCTGCTGGCCATTCGTCCTCCGGTCGGCTCTGCGTTCCGCAGCCATGAAGCCAGCATTATCGGCAACACCTGCCTGTACGGCGCGACCGGTGGTCGTCTGTACGCCGCAGGCCGCGCAGGCGAGCGTTTCGCCGTGCGTAACTCCGGCGCCATTACCGTGGTGGAAGGCATCGGTGACAACGGCTGTGAATATATGACCGGCGGCATCGTCTGCGTGCTCGGTAAAACCGGCGTCAACTTTGGCGCAGGGATGACCGGCGGCTTTGCTTATGTCCTGGATGAAGATGGCGACTTCCGTAAACGCGTGAACCCGGAACTGGTGGAAGTGCTGGACGTTGATTCTCTGGCTATCCATGAAGAGCACCTGCGCGGTTTAATCACCGAACATGTGCAGCTTACCGGTTCGCAACGTGGCGAAGAGATCCTCGCCAACTGGCCGGCCTTCTCCGCGAAGTTTGCGCTGGTTAAACCGAAGTCCAGCGATGTTAAAGCACTGTTGGGTCACCGTAGTCGTTCCGCAGCTGAGCTGCGGGTGCAGGCGCAGTAAGGGGTTAAGATGAGTCAGAACGTTTATCAATTTATCGACCTGCAGCGCGTTGATCCGCCAAAGAAACCGCTGAAGATCCGTAAAATTGAGTTTGTGGAAATTTACGAGCCGTTTTCAGAAGGCCAGGCCAAGGCGCAGGCAGATCGCTGCCTCTCCTGCGGCAACCCGTACTGTGAATGGAAATGCCCGGTGCATAACTACATCCCGAACTGGCTGAAGCTGGCCAACGAGGGGCGTATTTTTGAGGCGGCTGAGCTGTCGCATCAGACCAACACCCTGCCAGAAGTCTGCGGGCGCGTTTGCCCGCAGGACCGCCTGTGTGAAGGCTCCTGTACGCTGAACGATGAGTTCGGCGCGGTGACCATCGGCAACATCGAACGCTATATCAATGACAAAGCGTTCGAAATGGGCTGGCGTCCGGATCTCTCCGGCGTGAAGCCGACCGGTAAAACCGTTGCTATTATCGGCGCTGGCCCGGCGGGCCTCGCTTGTGCCGACGTGCTGACCCGCAACGGCGTCAAGGCGGTGGTGTTTGACCGCCATCCGGAAATCGGCGGCCTGCTGACCTTCGGTATCCCGGCGTTCAAGCTGGAAAAAGAGGTGATGACCCGCCGCCGTGAAATCTTCACCGGCATGGGCATTGAGTTCAAACTCAATACCGAAGTGGGCCGCGACGTACAGCTCGACGACCTGCTGAAAGAGTACGATGCCGTGTTCCTCGGCGTCGGGACCTATCAGTCGATGCGCGGTGGACTGGACAACGAAGACGCCCCGGGCGTCTACGACGCGCTGCCGTTCCTGATCGCTAACACCAAGCAGATCATGGGCTTTGGCGAAACAGCTGATGAGCCCTACGTCAGCATGGAAGGCAAACGCGTGGTCGTGCTCGGCGGTGGCGACACCGCGATGGACTGCGTGCGGACCTCCATTCGTCAGAATGCGGCGCACGTGATCTGTGCCTATCGTCGTGACGAAGAAAACATGCCCGGTTCAAAACGCGAAGTGAAAAACGCGCGTGAAGAAGGCGTTGAGTTCCAGTTCAACGTCCAGCCGCTGGGCGTGGAAGTGAATGCCAATGGCAAAGTGTGCGGCGTGAAGATGGCGCGCACCGAGATGGGCCAGCCGGACGCGAAAGGCCGCCGTCGCGCGGAGATCGTCGCTGGTTCTGAACACGTGGTGCCGGCTGATGCGGTGGTAATGGCCTTTGGCTTCCGTCCGCACAGCATGGAGTGGCTGGCGAAGCACAGCGTCGAGCTGGACTCTCAGGGCCGCATCATCGCGCCGGAAGGCAGCGACAACGCGTTCCAGACCAGCAACCCGAAAATCTTCGCCGGTGGCGATATCGTTCGCGGTTCCGACCTGGTGGTCACCGCGATTGCCGAAGGCCGTAAAGCGGCGGACGGGATCCTCAACTACCTTGAAGTCTGATTAGACTCTGAGCCTCAGCGCATAAAAGCCCGATGGTTAACGCCATCGGGCTTTTTTATTGCTCATTCGCCGGACAAACCGCCGCTTTCAGCGCCGTATTATACCAGCCGCAGATATGCTCTAAGCGGGTGATCGCCGAGCCGACGGTCACCGCCCACGCGCCGCAGCGCATCGCTTCAGCCGCCTGCGCAGGCGTATTGTAGCGCCCCTCTGCGACCACTCGGCAGCCCGCGGCGCTCAGGCTTTTCACCAGCGCCAGGTCCGGTTCGTCCGGTGTCTCCTCTGCGGTATAGCCGGAGAGAGTAGTGCCAACCATATCGAAGCCCAACTGCCAGCATTCCAGGGCATCGTCGAGAGAGGAACAATCTGCCATCGCGTTTTTCCCCTGGCGGTGAATTGCCGCCAACAACGATGCGACAGAGGCCGGACGCTGGCGCCGCGTGCCGTCAACCGCAATGATATCGGCCCCCGCCTGCGCCAGGGCATTCACATCCTCAACCCACGGCGTAATACGCACCGGGCTATCATGCAGATCGCGCTTAATCAGCGCGATAACAGGCACCGTCACTAACGGACGAACGGCCTGCAGGTTGGCCAAACCTTCTATGCGCAGCGCCCCCGCCCCCGCCTGTTCCGCCGCCAGCGCCATCGCCGCGACAATGGCGGGGTTATCAAGCGGGCTGCCCGGCACCGGCTGACAGGAGACAATTAACCCACCGTAATAGCGAATACGCCGATCCAGTTGTGCAAGTAAAGACATGACTGCTCCCTGAAAGATAAGTGTGGCAATAACAGTACCAGCCGCAGGGGCGCGTCGTGTGTGGCGGGGTTAACAAAGCAGGCAGGAAAAAAAACAGGCCCCGGAGGGCCTGTCAGGCGTTACTTCACAACGCGGAGCGCCGGGCGACCACCGCGCGGCGGCGGCGTGTCGTCAGGATCGTCGTCGTGATTATCCGGCTTATCGCCATCGATCACCGACATCACCGTTTCGCTTTCACTCTCAGGCGCGACGTCATCATCGTTGAGGCTGCTGACATCTTCGTCATAGGCAGCTTCCGGTTCAAACATCGTGCCAGCGCCGTTCTCACGGGCATAGATGGCGAGTACCGCAGCCAGCGGAACAGACACGTTACGCGGCACGCCGCCAAAGCGCGCGTTAAAACGCACCTCGTCATTCGCCAGCTCCAGATTGCCGACCGCACGCGGGGCAATATTGAGAACGATTTGACCGTCGCGCGCGTACTCCATCGGTACGAGCACGCCCGGTAGAGTGACATCCACCACCAGGTGCGGCGTCAGCTGGTTATCCAGCAGCCACTCATAAAACGCCCGTAACAGATACGGGCGACGCGGCGTCAGCTGTGATACATCCATTATTTAGCCCCGACCGAGGCGCATTTCACGCTCGGCTTCAGTTAAAGAAGCGAGGAAGGAATCACGCTCAAATACGCGAGTCATGTAGCCTTTGAGCTCTTTCGCGCCTGCGCCAACCAGTTCCACACCGAGAACCGGCAAACGCCACAGCAGCGGCGCCAGGTAGCAATCCACCAGGCTGAACTCGTCGCTCAGGAAGTAAGGTTTCTGGGTGAAGACCGGCGCGATGGCCAGCAGTTCTTCACGCAGCTGCTTACGCGCAGCATCAGCTTGCGCTGCGGTACCGCTCTGGATGGTGTTCATCAGCGAATACCAGTCCTTCTCGATACGTTGCATATACAGGCGGCTTTCTCCACGCGCCACCGGATAAACCGGCATTAACGGCGGATGCGGGAAACGCTCATCCAGATACTCCATAATGATGCGAGATTCCCACAGAGTGAGCTCACGATCCACCAGCGTCGGTACGCTTTGATTCGGGTTGAGGTCAATCAGATCCTGAGGTGGGTTGTCCTTCTCCACGTGCTCTATCTCAAAACTGACACCCTTCTCAGCCAGCACAATGCGGACCTGATGGCTATAGATGTCAGTAGGACCAGAAAACAGCGTCATTACCGAACGTTTGTTGGCAGCGACAGCCATGAAAACCTCCAGGTATATTCAGAATTTTGTACTGCTGCCAGTCACTCATGACCGGCCAGATGTAAAAACCCCAGTAGCGCGATGTCACCTTCGTTCACGAATAAAACAAAAAATGAACAATCACCAGCATTTGGGCAGAAAATTGGATGATAGTTTACCAGATTTTGAAGACGTTGTGGTGAGGGGATTCTGGAAATGCTGAAAAAGTGGCGAAAACCGGCGGCATGATTGTGGATAACAGCCGTTTTATCCATAAAAAAACCCGCCGGAGCGGGTTTTTTCGCAAATTGTTCTGCGCGAGCAGAAGACAATTAACGTTTGGAGAACTGCGGACGACGACGTGCTTTACGCAGACCGACTTTC
>OLSH01000793.1_pt1 | contig 22002 bp, 21 predicted proteins | sample 1643221 | NCBI WGS metagenome assembly OLSH01 (sample SAMEA3136681, study PRJEB25190) | human gut metagenome | biome: human gut; feature: human-associated habitat; material: faeces | place: Austria | collected 2013 | reverse complement strand
TTCAAAAGCGCGACGGAAATAGTGGTAAATAACTCATTCCCACAGGGCACACCGTGTTTTATATCCTTCGGATGGACGCGCTTCACGCGATAAGGTATAATATTCTTATACCCAAAAGGGCATCTCGTATTTTATGCCCTTCGGGCTTGGCGCACTACGCACGATAAGGTATACCCAAAAGGGCATCCCGTGTCTTATACCCTTCGGGTGGGCGTGCTGCGCACGATAAGGTATATGAAATTTGAGTGGAGGGACTTTATTTTGGACAGAAATCAATATTACTCTATCGGCGAAGTGGCAGCCACTTGTAATACGTCGATTAAAACACTTCGTTATTATGATGAGATCAAGCTCGTGGTACCGGAGATCCGTAAGTCGGAGAGCAAATACCGCTACTACAGCAAGGATCAGATGGTGACGATCTCTATTATCCGGAAGCTGCGTATGCTGGGTTTTTCTATTAAGGAGATCAAAGAGATCGTTTCTGCGGACCAGGTTAAAAATCTGGAGCAGAAGATTGAAGATAAGCTGGTGTGTATTAAAAAAGAAATAGAAAACCTGAATCAGAAATATTTTGAAGGAGAGCAGTTTCTTCAGAGATTAAAAGAAGGCGCCCAGATCCTTCACCTCTATGACGATGAATTAAAAAAGATCCAGGCCGGTGAGCTGGAGGCGATCTCCGTCAAAGAGGTGCCTGAAGTGAATCTGTACCACTCCCGTAAGATCATGCAGTCCTACCACAACGATGAAGTCTCCCTGGAGCGCTGGGTAGAGATTAATGATGAAGTCTCAAGACATGGCCTAAAAGTCTGCGGACCGATCACTGTCACCTATTACACAGAGCTGCTGGACCAGTTTCTATCCAAAGACTGTGACATAGAATTCGGCATCCAGGTGGAGGAAAGCTCTTCCACGCACGTCAGAAAGTTCGGCGGTTTCCGGGCAGCGACTGCGTTCCATGTGGGTCCATACAGTGATGTTATCAAAACCCACATCAAGATCATTCAGTGGATCAACCAAAACCACTATAAAATAGCAGGCCCGGTATCAGAGGAATTTATCATCTCTCCTGTAGACCTGCGCAATGAAAATGAACATGTTACCAAGATTATCATTCCTGTCACAAGAGCTTGACAACGTTGAGCGTCAAATGCGATTTGATAAGGTCAAATCATTTCCCTACATATTTTGTGTACATCCTGGCGGAGCGTTTTGATGTCATGAGTTATTTACCACTATTTCCGTCGTGCTTTTGAAATGCGCTCCTCCAATAGTGGTAAATAACTTTTGAAAAGTGTCACCCTTCTTTTGACAGAAGCCCTTCTCCAGCAGACATTACGTCCATTTTCTACATGATTGGAGTGAGGCATTCTAAGAGCCGAACGGAAATCATGTGGAAAATGTCATACCTTATCGCGTGAAGCGCGTCCATCCGAAGGAAATAAAATACGGGATGCCATCCTGCGATAGTTTTTATCCATTTTCGCCAGTTTGAAGGCTTTGTATCTGTTGTGATTTTTTCAATTATCTCCAGCGAACGATTGAATGACTCTCGTACGATAAAAGAATATGATGAGATTTTAAAAATAATTTGGAATTCAGTAGAATTCTTTATTTCGTATGTTATTATTTTATTAAAAGAAGGATTATTCTGTATTATGTGATTGAAAGGAGTGAGACAAGTATGACAGAAAAACAGATAAATGAAGAATTAGAAAAGGGATATACGGATATGCTGGAAGGGCGAACAAAACCTGCAGAGCAGGTGTTTTCTGAAATTTATAAGGATTATAATGTATACTGTTGATCATACAATGCTGTAATTAATACTATTATACAAAATAAAGAGGTGCGGCAGGGGGCTGCCGTACCTCTTTGTTGTTACCATATCTATATGTTACCTGAATAAGCTTCCGCTGATCACAAGTTTCTGGATCTCATTAGTTCCTTCATAGATCTGTGTGATCTTGGCATCTCTCATCATTCTCTCTACATGGTATTCTTTCATATAACCATTGCCTCCGAGCATCTGTACAGCTTCCTGGGAAACCTGCATAGCTGCATCAGTGCATACCATTTTTGCTTTAGCGGCAGAGATGGAGTAATTACGTCCTTCCTGTTTGTCCATGGCAGCTTTATAGAGCATGTACTGTGCCTGCTCGATCTGTACGGACAACTCTGCCATCTTGAATGCCAGATATTGATTCTTAAACAGAGGTTTCCCAAACTGCTGGCGGTCTTTCAGATACTGTACTGCGATCTCATAAGCACCTTTTGCGATACCCAGTCCCTGGGCAGCCACACCGATCCTTCCGCCGTCCAGATCCTTCATAGCTACAGCAAAGCCTTTGCCTTCTTCGCCAACCATATTTTCTTTCGGAACCCTCACATTTTCAAAGATGATCTCTGAAACCTGCGCACTTCTAATACCACATTTGTTTTCGATGGTTCCTACAGAAACTCCAGGCATTGCTTTCTCAACAACGAATGCAGACAGGCCCTTTGTTTTCTTTTCCGGATCTGTCAGTGCGAAAACAAGAAAATAATCGGCCAGAGGTCCGTTAGTGATAAAGCATTTTAGGCCATTTAAGACATAAGCCTCTCCGTCCCAAAGGGCAGTTGTTTTACAACCTGCGGCGTCGGAACCTGCTTCCGGTTCTGTAAGACAGAAAGCACCCATCTTTTTCCCTGACAAGACATCAGGAAGGTATTTCTTTTTGATCTCCTCACTGGCAGAGTTGATCAGGCCGCCGGAGAACAGGGAAGTACATACGGAATAAGCAATTCCCACAGAGGAGTTCACCTTGGAGATCTCTTCTACAGCCAGTACATAGGACAGATAATCAGCACCCTGGCCGCCGTATTCTTTTGGGAACGGAAGCCCGATCAGCCCCATCTGTCCCATCTTTGCATAAGCATTCTCAGGAAATCTTCCCTCTTCGTCATCTTTTAATACGTTCGGCAGCAGTTCTGTCTGAGCCAGCTGCCTTGTAATACTCTGGATAGATAATTGCTGGTCGGTTAATTGAAAATTCATATTGAAACCTCCTTTTGTGTGAGCTTAGCGATCATCGCCGGGATCACATCGTTTAAATCTCCCACGATTCCATAGTCACAGATTCCGAAGATCGGTGCCTCTGGATCTTTATTGATAGCAATAATATATTTTGATTCGTTCATGCCCGCTAAATGCTGGATTGCACCTGAGATACCGCAGGCAATATATATGTCCGGCCGTACTGTGGTTCCGGTCTGTCCGACCTGGTGGGAGGCATCGATCCATCCCGCTTCCACGCACGCCCTGGAGGAACCTACTTCCGCTCCGAGAACATCTGCCAGCTGGCGGATAAGTTCGAAACCTTCTGCGGATTTAAGCCCTCTTCCGCCAGATACGATAATACGTGCATCGGTCAGATTGACTTGTTTCTTTTCTTTTTTAATGATTTCAATCAGTTTTGCCCTGATATCATTTTCTGAGAGGTCAGGAATAAAGGTCTTTAATGTACCGCAGACTGTTTCCTGATGAATTGCTTTCTCCATGACACCAGGCCTTACAGTAGACATCTGTGGACGGTTCTTTGGACAAACGATCGTGGCCATAAGGTTCCCTCCGAAAGCAGGCCGTGTCTGAAGAATCTTTCCGTCCTCCTTATCAATCTCTAGCTTTGTGCAGTCCGCCGTAAGCCCTGTTCCAAGCCGGGCAGCGATCCTCGGTCCGATATCACGGCCTATAGATGTTGCACCTACCAGAACAATCTCAGGTTTTTTCTCCTGGATCAGCTGTACAAATGCGGAAGTATAACCATCAGTGGAGAAGCTTTTAAGCAGCGGATGCGACATATAGTAAACAACATCTGCGCCATAGTGAAGAAGCTTCTCGGCTTCCTGTTCAATCTGATATCCGGGAATGACAACTGCAAGTTTTTTCTTAAGCTGATCTGCAAGTTTCCGGCCTTCTCCCATCAGTTCGATGGTAACGGGCTGGATCTTACCTTCCCTTTGTTCTCCAAGGACCCAGACATCCTCATATGCACTCAGGTCAATACCTTGGTTTACTTTTGCTCGTTCCATTTTTATGTCCTCCTTAAATCAAATTTGCCTGCAGAAGCTTGTCAATGAGGGTTTCCGCTTTTTCTGAATCCGTTCTTCCCTCGATGATCTCACTTTGCTTGGATTTAACAGGGACAAAGGAACGGTATACGTTGGTGGGAGAACCTTTAAGTCCAATCTGGGTCTGGTCTACATCCAGGTCGGATAAGCCCAGTATTTTAATTTCCACATCCCCGTCATAAGCTCTGAAAATTCCCTGTACGGTTGGGAATCTGGGCTCATTCAGTTCCTTGATGGCAGTCAGGAGCACCGGAAGTTCTGCACGGATCTTATAGTCTCCTGTTTCCGTAAATCTTGTCACATTCAGGGCTTCCCCGTCATACTCGATATGTTTGGCATAAGTAATCTGCGGGATGCCAAGAAATTCAGCAATCTCGGGTCCTACCTGTGCGGTATCACCGTCAATAGCCTGTCTTCCGCAGAGGATCAGGTCATAACTGCCGATCTTTTCAATAGCTGCCGCAAGGATCGTTGCGGTGGCCCATGTGTCGGATCCTCCGAAAGCCCGGTCACTCACCAGATATGCATGGTCTGCACCCAGAGCGATGGCTTCCTTTAACGCATCTGCGGCCTGGGGAGGCCCCATGCTCACTACAGAGACTTCGGCTCCTGTCTGTTCCTTCAGGACAAGGGCAGCCTCCAATGCATTTTTGTCATCCGGATTGATAATGCTTGGGACTCCTTCCCGGATCAGTGTCCCGGTTTCCTGGTTGATCCGGACTTCGTTGGTATCCGGAACCTGCTTTACGCATACAATGATCTTCATGCTTTCCCTCCCATTACTTTCCTTTAGAATTTAATACAGCCCTTGAGATCACGACCTTATGGATCTCAGAAGTACCTTCATATATTTCTGTGATTTTGGCATCTCTGTACATACGCTCCAGAGGATAATCTTTCATATATCCGTATCCGCCGTGAATCTGCAGAGCGAGATTGGTGACAAATCTTGCAGTCTCAGCAGCGTTTAACTTAGCGATGGCAGCCTCTTTTGTATGGGGTTTGCCGGTACTTTTTAAATAGGCAGCATAATAGATCATCCATTTTGCGCACTCAGTTTTTGTGGCCATATCTGCAATATACCACTGCAGTCCCTGAAGTGCCTTGATCGGTTTTCCGAACTGAACTCTTTCGTTCATATACTTGACACTCTCATCGAGTGCACCTTCCGCGATTCCTAATGCCTGTGCAGCTACACCGATTCTGGCTCCGTCCAGAGCTGTCATAGCGATCTTAAATCCTGTTCCTTCTTTTCCTACAAGGTTTTCTTTTGGAACCCGGCATTGGTCAAAGATCAATTCAGCGGTCTCAGAACCGTGGATTCCCATTTTATTTTCAATTTTACCTACAGAGAATCCAGGAGTGCCTTTTTCCACTAAAATGCAGGATAGGCCTTTGACTCCCTTGGTTGGATCAGTCAGGGCAAAAATGAGAAGATACTTGGCCTGGCCTCCTCCGGAAATAAAGCATTTGGTACCGTTTAATACATATTCCCCGGTTTCTTCATCCAGGACAGCCGTTGTCCTTACTGCCGCAGCGTCAGAGCCTGCATTCGGTTCTGTCAGCGCAAAGGCGGCAAGGTGCCCGCCGGATGTTACCTCGGGGAGATATTTTTTCTTCTGTTCTTCGTTGCCGAACTTTGAAAGTACAGAAGCAAAGATGGTGTGGATGGATAAAATACCAGCAGTGGCCGCGCATTTTTTTGCAAGCTCCGTCACTGTGATCACTTTATCAATGTCATTGCCCCCGCTTCCGCCATATTCTTCTGGGGTTCCGATCCCTGTAAATCCGAGCTTTGCCATCTGCTCAAATGTATCTCTCGGAAAGATCCCGGTCTGATCCACCTCTTCAGCTCTGGGACCTACAACTTTTTCAGCAAATTCACGGACTGTCTTTTTCAGCATTTCCTGTCCGTCTGTCAGTTTAAAATCCATTTTTACCTCCTGCTCTCCTAATTACATTACGCCTTCGGCCTTTAATGACTCCAGTTCCTCATCAGTCAGTCCAAATACTTCTTTATTGTGCTGTCCGAGCAGAGGGGCAGGAGTGTCTACGCTGCCAGGAGTCTCTGTCAACTTAATCGGGCATCCCTGGAAATACATTTCACCGATTGTCGGATGATCCATATGTACCATCATTTCTCTTGCCTGGAAATGCGGATGGTCGATGGCTTCCTGCATATCCAGCACTGGACCACAGGGGATGCCTGCTTTATCAAACAGGTCTTCGATCTCTTTCTTTCCTTTGGTGGCAACCCATTCACTGATAAGTTGCTGCAAGCCGTTTGTGTAGTTTTTACATCTCAGATCGTTTGTCTGATAACGTGGATCGTCAAGCAGGTCCTCTCTGCCAATGGTTTCACAGAAGGTTTTAAACAGCCGGTCATTACCCACTCCGATTGCAATATATCCGTCTTTTGCCTCATAGATATCAAATGGGGCAATAGAAGGATCAATATTTCCCTGACGCTGTGGGATCACGCCGTCCATTGTTGTGGTAACAATGGCATTTTCCAGCAGACTGAAGATGGTATCCGCCATAGCCACATCCACCTGCTGTCCGCGGCCGGTCCGTTCCCGGTTAAACAGCGCCATCAAAACTCCCACACACAGATAAATACCAGTTACATTGTCAGCGATAGAAGGCCCAACTTTCGTTGGAGGGGAGTCCGGGAATCCTGTCATGTTTACCATACCACCCATAGACTGGGCTACAATGTCATAGCACGGACGGTTAGACAGCGGTCCGTACTGACCGAAGCCAGAACCAGAAGCATAGATGATGCTTGGATTGATCTCCTTTAATGTTTCATAATCCACCTTTAATTTCTTAGATACACCGGCCCGGAAGTTTTCAACAACCACATCGGCGTCTTTTACTAAGTCATAAAAGATTTCTCTCGCTTTTTCATTCTTAAGGTTCAGAGTGACACCTTTTTTATTTCGGTTTAAGAATGCATAAAATCCACTCTCTCCGCTTTTTTCATCGATCGGTCCCCAGCTCCTGCACTGGTCTCCCTGGATCGGCTCAAATTTGATGACATCTGCTCCGTTGTCTGCCAGCAGGGTAGTGCAGAACGGTCCGTTATATGCGTGTGTCAGATCCAGGACCTTAACGCCTTCTAATGCTTTCATGTGATCCTCCTTTTATTTAAGCTTTTACTTTGTGTTCCGGCACTTCATAAACAAAAAATGCTTCAGTTGAGATTTCCGGATCGTCCAGCATATCAATGGAACTTTCAAATTCCGGATTCTCTGGAATCTGGGCTACTTTGAAAGAACGGCACTGGATATATACTTTGTTGCCCTCAGTCTTTGTCACTCTTGCGATAAATTCCATATAATCCCCAGCAAATACAGGGTTATATAATCTGATCTTTTCTACAAGGCAGCATCTTCCTGTATTGCCGCACACCTTTGCCATCAGGCGGTCTGCGGTGTCTCCCATATAAGTAATGGAGCGCGCACCGTTTACTACACCTCCGCCGTAAAATTCATCTCTGCTTGACATTCTGTATCTCATTGTTACTGTCTGTTCGCTCATATCATGACCTCCTTGATTTTTCATTTCCTATATGCAAGATTAATCGATTGCTTTCCATGGATCTTTGACGGTTCCGTCCGGCTGTGCGCCTCTCTGAAGTTCTTTTTTTACTACGAGGATCACATTTCCCTCAGTGATCAGTTTTGGCTCGTCAAAATAGTACATATCTCCGTCCTTGGCACCTTCAATACCAAGTCTTTTTGCGGGAGTTGCGACTTTAAATGTCTGGATCAGACAGGTTCTTGATGTGTTTCCTACCTTGACCATGGTTGCCTTAAAGTCCAGCTGGTCTCCCACATAAGCATCTTCCATAAATTTTACATCGTTATAACCAAGGCAAAGAGACTCATCTCCGTCGTTTAAGATCATCAGCTCTGTCTCTACATCTCCGATGAAATCAAACTGTCTGCCTACCGGGATCACACCCTCCGGACTGCCTGCATCTGCCGTCGTCATTTTGTAACTTAAAAATGCTTCTGTTCTCATAATTTTCTACCTCCTGTGGCAATATGAATTTTGATCTTAATATCACTATAATCCATCCGGTGAATGCACAGTCAATGGCTGTTTTTAAGAGTTTTTATGTAATGTTGAGAGAAAAAGAAACCAACTGTCCAGCGGGGGAGAGTTGGCTCTCTTGAGAAAAATCAGGGATCTGTCAGAATGGCCGGATGGTTTTTATACTGTTATGTGATTCTAAGGCATAAAAATGGGGAAGAGTTTTAATCCCATATTTATGTTGTATTTTAGACAATAACAAACCAAAAATGATATAATAAAATCAACCGTAAACATGGGTATAAAGGAGAATAAAAATGAGATATGGTATAAAAAATGACAGAAAGGAACGAAGCCGTATATGAAAAGTTTTAGTCTCAAAAAATTCATTCCTCTGCTGATGATATTGGCCATATTGTTTGTAAAGGCGGGCTATTTTGACCGCCTTGTGGAAGAGATTGATCCAGATATAAAAAAAGATTTATATATGAAAACAGAGACCTATGATGTTGATATCGAAGTGGATGAAAAGGGCTCTTATATAGTAACAGAACAGATTAAAGTGAGGTTTTCGGAGGACAGGCATGGGATTTATCGGTACATACCTGATAAAGGATTTGTGGCGTATAAAAAGGGCGATAATATAGAAAAATTCCCTTTTCTCGCAAAGGTGGAGCTTGAACTGCCAAACAGTGATATATCTGAATCTAAGCAGAACGGGGCAAAGGTATTTCGTTTTGGCCACAGTGATAAAACGGTCCGGGAAGGTGATTATGAATTTACATACCGGCTGACTCCTGAACGGCAGGGGCAGCCATTCCCGTACATCTATTATAATATTTATCCCTCCAGGTGGAAGAATGATATACCTAAGGGAAGCCGTTTCACGATCCATTTTCCACAAAACGCAGATTTAGATCAGCTTGAGTTTTATCATGGGGCCTATGGATCAGCAGAAAGTGCTGATCACTTGATAGAATTAAAAAAGAATACAAAGGAGAGCACTGTTACCGGAACGCTGAAGAGAAATCTTTCTGCGGGCAGCGGGATTACCTGTTTTTCTGGACAGATACAGAAGGGATTTACAGAAATTAAAGAAAAACCAGAAATATCTTTATTTCTTTGGATTCCGCCGACTATTCTTCTTGCAGTGCTTGTAGTCTTGTATCTGTGCTTTGGCAGGGATGAAAAAATCATTTCTTCCATAGAGTTTGAACCTCCGCAGGATATGGACAGCGCAGCTGTAGGATATGTTATTGATGGAATTGCGGATGACAAGGACATCCTTTCATTGGTACTGTATTGGGCCGACAGGGGCAACTTGTGGATAGAAGAGGAAGAAGAATATCTTATAACTCTGCATAAACTAAAGGAACTTCCGGAAGATGCGCCAAACTATCAGCAGACTGTATTCCGGCGGCTGTTTCGGAACCAGGAATCTGTCTACTTGAACGGACTGCAAAATGATTTCTGGATCACCATGGAAAACGCCAAAACGCAGTTGATACAGAGATTTGATGGCCAAAGCAAGGCCGGAATCTATACCAAGCCATCATGGAGGCTGCAGAAAGCAGCTTTCCTATGCACATTACTGTCAGTTATCTGGATTACTGTTCTTACAGGTCATTATTCTTATATGACGGCCGTAGGCGTTGTAGTTCAGGCATTATTATGCGTTGGAATGGGTATGGGAATGTACTTTTGCTACAGGGGAGTGGACGGCTGGTACTCTTTTTCCGGAGAAAAGAGAATGATGTTGACGGCAGGAGGCGCGGCTCTTTTTTACTTATCAGAAATATGTTACTTTGTTTTTTATACATATAAGGCATCCCAAAATGAAATATTTGATTATTCGGTAGAAATAGGAGTTGTCTTAGCCGTATCAGCAATTATGATGCCGCTGACATGTTTTATGAAAAAAAGGACTTCAAAATGTATCCGGTGGATGGGACAGCTGTCAGGGCTGCGCTTTTTTATCGAAACTGCAGAGCTTGACCGTATGAAAGTACTGGCAGAAGACCAGCCTGAAATATTTTATCATATCATGCCCTATGCTTATGTATTTGGTCTTTATGACAAGTTTGCAGAGAAGCTGAAGACTTTGCAAATTCCTGCCCCGGGCTGGTATCATGCTGGATATGAAATAAAAAACTGGAATGCTGGTATCATGTTAAGTTGTATGGCAGGGAATCTTTCGTTTGCCGCAGTCTCTTTGAGTCAGCCGTCATCTGTAAATGCATCTGGAGGAGGATCAGCCAGCGGAAACAAAGGTGGTTTTTCAGGCGGAGGCTTTGGAGGAGGCGGGGGCGGCAGCTGGTAGGTGAGAGACAGCATTTTGAATATTTTCGTCTGACTGATATTGACTTTTCTCATAAGCATCCGTATAATAAGCTTACTTAATTCAGAAAGAGGTATTAGAGAAGTTATGGACGAAGCTGACGACAGTGATTCGGCAAACAATTTATATCATATAATATACAGGCGTAGTCTGCTGTTTGATACAATGGCGGATTGCGCCTTTTCGTATCTTCATATCCATATGCGCAGATGATTTAGGGTATCTGTTGGCGTATAGATTTAATATGAAAAAGAAAAGGAGTGTGCCAAATTGAATAAAATAGCCGCACAGTTACTGGTACAGATTATTTTGATATTGTTAAATGCTTTCTTCGCCATGGCAGAGATTGCTGTTATTTCTCTGAATGGGGCGAAGGTAAAGAAACTATCCGAAGAAGGAGATAAAAAAGCTGGGAAGCTGTTAAAACTTGTGGAGGAACCATCCGGATTTCTCTCGACAATACAGATTGGGATCACACTGGCTGGATTCCTGGGAAGCGCTTTCGCAGCCGATAATTTCTCCGGGTATTTTGTAAAGTGGATTTATGAAGATATAGGGTTCACGTCCATTTCTGTTTCCGCATTGGACACAATTGCCGTGATTCTGATCACTTTGATCTTATCCTATTTTACACTGATTTTTGGCGAACTTGTTCCAAAACGGATCGCCATGCAGAAGCCTCTTGCGGCAGCGAAGATTTCCTGCAGTGCTGTCTCCGCTGTGGCATTGGTCATGAAGCCTGTGGTCTGGTTTTTGTCGGCTTCTACCAATGTGGTTCTCAAAGTGCTCCATATGAAAACGGAGGCAGAGGAAGACACAGTGACAGAAGAGGAAATCCGGCTGATGATGGAATTGGGAGAGGAAAGGGGTACCATAGACAGCGAGGAGAAAGAGTGGATAGAAAATGTATTTGAACTGGGGGATACAACGGCAAGAGATCATATGACCCACAGCTCTGAGGTGACAGCCATCTATCTGGAGCAGTCCAGGGAAGAAATTTTACACACAATCAAGGACAGCGGACTGTCCAGATTTCCGGTTTACCAAAAAGATCTAAATGACATCAGGGGAATACTCAATGCCAGGGATTTTCTGATCAGCCAGAATGAAGGGCGGTCTACACCTTTGGATAAACTGTTGCGCCCTGTTTACTTTGTTCCGGAGACGATTCCTTCCTCTGTGCTGTTTCAAGATATGCAGAAGAAAAAGATTCATCTTGCGGTTGTGGTAGATGAGTACGGCGAAGTGAGCGGTATTATTACTATGGAAGATCTTTTGGAGGAGATCGTGGGAAATATCTATGATGAATTTGATCCCTCAGAACCGCCTGAGATCAGTAAAGTCAGTGAAAACCTGTGGAGATGTTCCGGGGCAGTGAAGCTGGACACCATAGCGGAGGAGCTGGGTTTGGAGATTCCCGGACACCCGGATTATGACACACTAGGGGGCCTGATCTTCAGCCAGCTTCATTCCATTCCAAAGGACGGGGCAGTGTTTGAATTGGAAGTCTATGGACTCCATATTTATGTTAAGAACATAAAGGACAGAAAGATTCAGGAAGCAGAACTAAAAAAGAAGAATGATGCATGTTTTGCCTGTCGGTGAAATGACAGAGGCGGAAAGGAATAGGAGTGTTTTTCCAAAAGAACTTGTGGAACCCGCAAACAGCGTGGTAATATAAAGGGAAATACAGGAGGATGAAAAAGTGGGAAACAAAAAAGTTCTTAGAATGGTGCAGATCGCATTGTTCATAGCCATCATTTTTATTATGACATTTACGCCGCTGGGATATCTACGGCTTGGATTACTTGAAGTCTCTCTGCTTACGATCCCGGTAGGGGTGGGAGCCATGATATTTTCACCGGCGGCCGGCGCAGTCCTGGGGTTGGCATTCGGGCTGATCAGTTTTGCAAGATTTTTTGGAATGAATCCATTTGGTGCAGTTCTTGTGGGAATTAATCCGTTTTATGCATTTTTGGTGGCAGTTCCGACAAGGGCGCTGATGGGGTTCCTGACCGGAGTGATCTTTAAAGCATTAAAACGAGGCGGACAGGCAAAGACTTCCTATTATTATTTAGGAGGATTTTGTGCTCCGTTCCTGAACACCGTATTTTTTATGGGTGTCATGGTACTTTGTTACTGGAACACGGAGTATTTTCAAAATCTTAATTCAACGATGGGCAATCTGAATCCGCTGATGTTTATCTGCGCATTTGTCGGAGTGAATGCGGTGATCGAGATGCTGGCAGGCTCCATTGTAGGGGGAACAGTTGCCAAGGTGCTGCATAAGGCGTTGAAAAATACATGACATGTTCCACATGATTTCCGTTCGGCTCTTAGAATGCTTCACTCCAATCATGTAGAAAAAATATCAAAAAAAACAGGTTCCGCTGGTTGGACGGAACCTGTTTTTTATATTTAATGAAAAGAGAGGATTAAAATATATGAAAAACTATAATTAAAGTATATCAGAATCTTCATCAGATACAATGTATAGAAAATAAACAATTATAAACGAAATATAAACAAATCTTAGAAAACTCTTATGAAACGGTTTTTCATTTTAACTGACAGGCAATTTTCCGGATATTAATGATAATGATTCAAGGATGATATATTCACTGTCCTTTCATGGTAAATGGGTTGTGGCAAACGGCGGTGTCACGAAAAGGACTTCCCACTCATGTAAGTTCCCACACGAAGGTACGCCTATGATTTTATTATACTGGATGGAGATGGGAATAGTTTTACAGGAGAAGAAACAGAGCTAAGGTCCTTTTATTGTTATGGGAAAGAGATTTTAGCCCCGGCTGATGGTATGATTGCAGAAGTCGGTGAAGGGAATCCTGACAGTAAGGTTACGAAAAATAGAGCTGTCTCATGCGACGCCCATGATATCAAAGGCAACTACATCCTGATCAGACATTTAGATCATGAGTACTCCCTGTCAGCCCATCTCAGACCTGGCAGTATACTTGTGTCCGTGGGCCAGACAGTGAGCAATGAGATTTAACAAATATAGGACAAGGGTGTTTTAAAACAACTGGTTTCAGCCAGTGATCTTAAAACACCCTTGTCCTATATTTAATGAAAAGAGAGGATTAAAATATATGAAAAACTGTAATTAAAGTATAGCAGAACGAAGGACAGATTCAATGTTTAAAAAATAAACAATTATAAATGAAGTATAAACAAACCTTAGAAATATCTTAGGATATTTAAGCATTCAATAACAAGAGGTTAAAAATCTTCATATTTTGTCTTCCTCATAAATATAAGAAACTATTATGGCTTAAAAGAAAGTTGAGTAAGAAAATCAAATTTAAAAAAATTCAAAAAAGTTATTGACAGATAAAAAGCTTGATGATATTATTATCTCAACAAGAAAACAATAACAATTACTGTTATTGAGATTCTTGGATAGGAAAGAAAAATAACACAACATAGATTAGTAAGCAAAGGAGATCATTATTATGAAGAAATGGGTTTGTACAGTATGCGGATATGTTCACGAGGGAGAAACAGCACCAGAGAAATGTCCAACATGCGGAGTTCCTGCAGAGAAGTTCAAAGAGCAGACAGGAGACAGAGAATGGGCAGCTGAGCATGTAGTCGGAGTGGCACAGGGAGCCAGCGAAGACATCATGGCAGACTTAAGAGCAAACTTTGAAGGAGAATGTTCTGAAGTAGGTATGTACCTTGCAATGAGCCGTGTGGCACATAGAGAAGGATATCCGGAGATCGGATTATACTGGGAAAAAGCAGCATTAGAAGAAGCAGAGCATGCATCAAAGTTTGCTGAACTGCTTGGAGAAGTCGTAACAGACAGCACAAAGAAAAACCTTGAGATGAGAGTAGAAGCAGAGAATGGTGCTACAGCAGGAAAGTTTGACCTTGCAAAGAGAGCAAAGGCAGCGAACTTAGATGCGATCCATGACACCGTTCATGAGATGGCAAGGGATGAAGCCCGCCATGGAAAAGCCTTTGAAGGCCTTTTAAAGAGATACTTCGGGTAGAACGAGAAGGCAGCCGATAAAAACCATATACCCAAAAGCGGCACCTTTCTTTTGATAGAATCCCTTCTCCAGCAGACACTACGTCCATGTTCTACATGATTGGAGTGAGGCATTCTAAGAGCTGAACGGAAATTATGTAGAACATGCCATACACTTTTCTTGAATTTATTCCTCTATTTCATATTTATCCATTTAGGACCGGAAATTTTTCCGGTCCTATTTTTTGAGTAGATAAGGCCCTTAAAGAGTGAGAGAGTAGGAAGTCTTTTTAGATTTGCCCGCTTTATTCCATAAAAAACCACCGATGCGGTAAAGTAAGGCTCCGGAAGCTTAACAGCTGGATTTATAAAAATTTTTCTGCACATGTTTGGGACCGGATGAATATCTTAAAAATATGCTGCGCTGTTTGCGCCGGCAGAAACGGCATACACGTCGGAAAAGTTATTCTGGCATCTATGAAGAGCATACTAAGGAATAAGATATGCGAAAAAGTTAAGTAAAACTAATTTATGAGGTGAAAAATGGAGATGCTGAAAAGAGAGAAGATTCGTTCAAGAATGGTAGAATTAGCAAGCCAGTCTGATGGGAGAAAGGGACTTTACTGTATCTGCAGCCATTTAGGATGGGCAGGAGTTCTTTCAAACAGTGGCAGAGTTGAGGTTTTGCTGGAGGGCATTCCAGGGAAAATAAGAACAGAGAGTATAAGAATTGACAGGCGCATACCGGGGGATTGGCTGGAAAATTATCAGATCACAGCGGAGAAGCTGTGCTTTGACCATTATATTCCTGGAGAGATCATGTTCAAAGCCGAGGATGAGCACGGACGGGAAAAAAATATTGTTCTCCACTTAAAGCTGCGCGGTTCATTTCTGTAGTTTCCTGTAAAGTTATTTAGTGTTATACTGGAATTATTAAAATTAAAGGAGGAAATAAAAATGGCAGCATTAATCATTATTATAGTAATTATTGCGGTACTGGCAATTTGGCTGGTAGGCTCGTATAACGGATTTATCACTTTAAGAAACAAAACCGAAGAGGCATACTCTGCGATGGACGTTTCTCTGAAGAAAAGGTATGATCTGATCCCAAACTACGTGGAGACTGTCAAAGGTTATGCGAAGCATGAATCAGGAACACTGGAAAAGGTAGTGTCCGCCAGAAATATGGCAATGAGCGCCTCCAATCCGGAAGAGCGTCTGGCCAATGAAAATGTCTTGACAGGAGCACTGCGTTCCTTATTTGCAGTTGCGGAGGCTTATCCTGATCTGAAGGCCAACCAGAACTTCCTTCAGCTGCAGGAACAGCTTCAGAGGATCGAGGAGGAGATCGCAGGATCCAGAAGATACTACAACGGCGTTGTCAACAAGTACAACACCAAGGCAGAAATGTTCCCTGGCAATATCGTAGCAGGTATCTTTAAGTTTAGGAGAAAACCATTATACGAAATCAGTGATGAGGCAGAACGGGAGAATGTAAAAGTTTCTTTTTAATGCTTTGACACAGGGAGGTCACTATGAAAAAATTATGGAGCTCCGGCTTCGCCGCTGTCCTTCTGCTGGTCTTATGTATCTGCGGAGGGATTGCGTTTGAAAGCATAGCTGGGCCTTCTCCATCGCAGGTTGAGTCGGACCCTTATATGAGGACAAAACAGTACCAGACAAAGGTTGTGGTAGGAGAAGACGGATCCTATGATATCACAGAAAGAATCAATGTGAAATTTTCGGAGCCGCGGCATGGGATATACCGGTATGTACCTAATAAAGGAATTGTATCTGCCTATGACAAAAACGGCGTTCTTCAAAAGGTGCCATATTATGCGCCTCTGGATATGCTGAGATCCAATGAGACTGTGAGTGTGAGCAGTGAAAAAGGAAACAAGGTGTTCAGGTTCGGAGATGAGGATACGACGGTATGGGAAGGGAATTATAAGTTTGAATATCTTCTAAATCCAAAGTTTCAGAAGAGCAGTTACGATAACATCTACTGTAATATATTCCCCACACAGTGGAAGAATGAGATCCCTGCAGGAAGCAGGTTTACCATAAAGTTTCCCAAAAAATTTGACATGGGCCGGCTGAAGTTTTATTACGGAGAATACGGTTCCACAAAGAACGCAGAAGACGTTCTCACCATTGACAAAAATGAAGAAAACATGACAGTGACGGGCACGTTAAAGAAGAGCCTTCCGCTTGGCAGCGGGCTGACCTGCTTTGCCGGGTTGGATGCTGGATATTTTGAAGGAAGCCAGCAGGTCGCCGGGATTCCATGGATGATCCTGATCCCCTCCGTTATTATTTTTGGTATTGTGCTTTGCCTGTTTCTTATGTTCGGAAGGGATGAGAAGATCATTCCATCCATACAATATCAGCCGCCGGACGGACTGGATAGTGCGGGGGTAGGTTATATTATCGACGGAAAGGTGCAGGATCAAGATCTGCTTTCCCTGATCCTTTACTGGGCTGACCGGGGATATCTTAAGATTGAAGAAAAGAAAGGAAAACTCATATTCCATAAAAAGGCCGATCTTGCCAGTACAGCACCTGGTTATCAGAGGATCATGTTTGACAACCTGTTTGACGGTAAGGATAAGGTCAAGATTGACGATCTGAAATACAAATATGCAGATACTCTGCAGGTGGCTAAAAATAAACTGATTGGGTTTTTCGGAAGGAAGAAGGAGTTTAATATTTATACCACATCCTCAAGAGCAGCAAGAGGAATATCCATGGTACTCTCAGCACTTCCGCTGGGCCTGTTTATGCTTGTCTCAAGTGTTTATTCTTATACGGGTATCCCAAGGATGATCGTTGAGATCGTATTGTGGATCCTTGTATTAGGCGGAATGCTCTTGTTTACCACAGCGGTGGACGGCTGGTATGCCAGAAGCAGGGAGAGCAGAAAGCTGTGGGTATTCTGGGCTCTGGCGGCAAGTTTTCTTTCTGTGGCAGCTTATACCGGAAGCTATGTTGTCCGTGTAAGGAATGATGAGATATTCAATTATATCTGGGTTTTAGCCGCCGTGCTGGTTATGACTGCAGGTATGATCCTGATGACAGGATTTATGAAAAAGAGGACACACCAGTGTATTGAATGGATGGGACACTTGGCCGGGCTCCGTGATTTTATCGAGACAGCGGAGCTGGACAGGATGAAAGCACTAGCAGAAGACCAGCCTCAGCTGTTTTACCACATTATGCCGTATGCTTATGTTTTCGGGCTCTCTGATGTGTTTGCGGAGAAGCTGAAGGATCTCGGACTGGCTGCGCCGGATTGGTATGTGACAGACCGTCAGTTCACATTTTTTGATTATTACATCTTTAACCGCTGTCTCATGGGTAACATGGCACAGGCAGCAAGCACTCTGTCTGTCCCGGAACCTCCGAAGCCATCGTCTGGAGGCGGAGGTGGATTTGGAGGCGGCTCCTTTGGAGGGGGCGGATTCTCCGGGGGCGGCTTCGGCGGCGGAGGCGGCGGAAGCTGGTAGAAGAACATGAAAGGTGGAGGAACAAATGTATAAAAATGTTTCAAAGTTACTCATATACGGCGACATGGAGCCGGATTCTATTTTGATGCAGTTAAGTGATATTTTCCGCTGCATGGATGAAGAAAGCCAATCCAAAGAGGTCCTGACCACAAGGGTGTTCAGGCAGATCAAAAGGATCCTTCAGGTGGCCACAGATTATGGGTTTGACGAGAATCTCTGGCATAATTACCTGACGTTTTTGCTGATCACCAACGAAAACCCATTTAGTATCACCTGTGAAAAGGTGGGAGCCAGGGACGGAAGCGTAAATTATTTTGCAGAAAATGATTTCCGCGCTTTTAAAGAGCTGTTTGATTATGACTTTTCAAGGATCGAGTCATATCTTGGGGTAGACTGCTTCAGCCGGCTTTCAGACTATAAAGCGATCGGAAAACCGGAGCTTATGTACAATAAAAATGTCAGCGAAAAGGTCCAGGCACTGAGCAGAAAACTGGAGGGCACTAAGGATGAACACGAGTTTTTCCAGGTGGTGACAGGCTTTTATAAGGCCTACGGCGTGGGAATGTTCGGACTCAATAAAGCGTTCAGGATTGAAGAAAATCATAGCGGTGAGATCGCATTCCGGGCCATTAACAACATGGATAAGGTGACGCTTGATGACTTGGTAGGCTATGAGATTCAGAAGAAGAAGCTCATAGACAATACAGAGGCCTTTGTGCAGGGAAGGAAAGCCAACAACGTCCTGCTGTTCGGAGACAGTGGTACTGGAAAGTCTACCAGTATCAAGGCTATCGTCAACCAGTATTATGACCAGGGACTCCGGATGATCGAGATCTACAAGCATCAGTTCAAGAATCTGTCCAATGTGATTGCACATATTAAAAACCGGAATTATCGGTTTATCATTTATATGGATGACCTGTCCTTTGAAGAGTTTGAGGTGGAGTATAAATTCCTGAAAGCGGTGATCGAAGGCGGAGTGGAGACAAAACCTGAGAATATCCTGATCTATGCTACATCCAACAGAAGGCATCTGATTAAGGAGACATGGAGCGACCGGGATGATGTAAAGAATCTGAACGGAATCCATAAATCCGATACCATGGAAGAAAAGCTTTCTCTGGTCAACCGGTTTGGAGTCACCATCAGCTATTCCAAGCCTACTCAGAAGGAGTATTTCCATATTGTCATCGAGCTGGCCAGAAAAGAGGGTATTACCATGTCCGACGAGGAGCTCTGCAAAGAGGCAAATAAATGGGAGCTGTCCCATGGAGGAATCTCTGGAAGGACCGCACAGCAGTTTGTCAATTACCTGATGGGAGTGGAAGGTCTTAGATAAATATGGTTGTTTGCGTCATTATCATGCCGTTTTATGTAGGTCTCTGCATGGTATACCGGAAATGAGGTAGAGTATTTATAAAATAGTGTAAGCGAAGGACGTGAGCAGATGTGAAGAAAAAATACTTTACAGAAGAAGAAAAAGCCATATTGGGGCGAAACAGGCATGTAAAGTGTGTGTATGACCACAGGCTGGCATACGAAGATGAGTTTAAAAGATTTTTCTGCCGAAGTTACCATAAGGGAAAGAAACCGTCTGAAATATTCAGAATGTGCGGCTTTGACACGAAAGTACTCGGCAGCAAGAGAATTGAAAGAGCAGCGGCCAGGTGGAAAAAACTAAAAGAATAAGAGGAGCAAGAAATCCAATGTGATTTCTTGCTCCTCTTAATTCTTTTAATTCAGAAGGGTCCTGTCACGCTAATGAGTCCTTTAACATTGCTTCATTAGCAGAGGAAACAGGGAAATCTACTGCCTTACTGCTAGTAAGATAGCGTCTGCCAGAGAATACAGCAAGGTACTAAGTGTGGAAGAAGTCAGAAGTTTATATAAACAAGAAGAGAAGACAGAGATCAAAGTTCAGGCTGATGTAAACTTTGTCATCACAAAGGAAGAAAGATTCCGGCTTGCGGTACAAGATGCGGTCGAAGACGCAAAAATTACTTATACGAGAACAACCCCACAGACAGCATCAGAAGCAGCGCCAAAATCTTATTACCCGGGGAAATTTGGAGGATTTCCCCGGGTAATAAGATTGTCTCCTGGACAAAACGCACACAAATAATGTAAGGAAACTCTTTGGTAAGTAAAGGCATTAAGTTCCCCAAGATTCAAGGTCTGAGAAGACTTGATATAAAAATGAATGGAAGTTCTGTTTATGTTTCTATCAATGTTAAAAATGAGCATGGTCAGAATATTTATTATGAGGATCATGCACAGAACTAAAAATAAAGTGAAGAAACCATATGTGAGAATAAGGGCGTAAAAAAGTGTAGGAAAAATAAAACTGTATGTAGGATTTAGTTCGGTAAAGTGAGCCAAAGTAAAATAAAAGGGTTTCTGGAGAGACGTTTGGAAGAGAACTTTTCTTCTTTTTAACTGAAGGAATTTTAATGGAATTTGTTGCTTGCGCCGTTAAGGATGCAAGATACGATGAAAGGGCTATAGAAATGAGGAAGGATGATAAAATACAGACATTAAAAGGGCACTGAAGTAAGAGGAGAAAAAGGGAATGAAGCGGAATCGAAGAATTAAGAAAAAAATCGGAGTCTTGATGTTGACGGCAGCCATGCTGGGAGGGACTATGGGGCAGAATGTGTATGCGGCTGTGCCGTGCCGTGAGAGACAGAGCATACAACAACAGGACAGAAGAAATATAGCCGGTGTGAACGCAGCACTCAGCGGAGAACTTCCAGATAAAGATGGAAAACCAAGCGGAGTTTCATGGACTTTGGATGAAAGAACAGGGGATTTAAGATTGACTGGAAGCGGGATTCCGGATCTTGGAGAAGGCGTGGGTAAAATTCCATGGGGTGTTTATCGTGATAAAATTAAAACAGTGGAAATGGAAGAGGGAGTCCAGCCAACGAACATGAGTTGGTGGTTTTCTGAATGCTGGAATCTGGCTAAGATTCCAAAGCTGCCGGAAAGCCTGACCAATGGTCGATATATGTTTGTACTATGCAGTGGATTAAGAGGAGGTGTCCCGAAGCTGCCGGAAAGTCTGACTAATGGTGGGTATATGTTTAGTGGATGCAGTGGGTTAAGCGGAGGTGTCCCGAAGTTGCCGGAAAGTCTGACTAATGGTGGGTATATGTTTAGTGGATGCAGTGGGTTAAGCGGAGATGTCCCAAAGCTGCCGGGAAGTCTGACCAATGGAAAGTATATGTTTGAAGGATGCAGTGGGTTAAGCGGAGGTGTCCCGAAGCTGCCGGAAAGTCTGACCAATGGAAGCTTTATGTTTGAAGGATGCAGTGGGTTAAGCGGAGGTGTCCCGAAGCTGCCGGAAAGTCTGAACGATGGAAGCTTTATGTTTTATGGATGCAGTGGATTAGACAAAATAGGGAGATGGGACTTTGATGCTTCTAAAATCCTAAGTGATAGCATGTTTGACGGGGCAGGAGGAGACCATGGATTGGATGTCTGGTATGGATCCGGGAAACTTAGAAGTTATTTAGCCAGTCAAGGTGTTCCAATCCATCTATACTGTGTGTGCGAGTTTTGTGATATAGATGGAAAGACGATCATGGAGCTTGACAAGGCCTATGAAGGAGAAGGACTGAAAGCAGAAGAGATCCCGGAGGCACCAGAGGGATATCACTGGAATGCGGCGGATCTTCAAAGGGCAGAGACAACAAAGTTAACCGAAGATCAAACGATCCGTGCCCAAAAGAATGAATATAAGGTAACGTTTAAAGATGGGGCTGGAAATGTTATAGACACTCAGAAAGTGAAGTATAAAGAAGGAGCGAAAGCACCAGCTGCGCCAAGCCGGACAGGCTATACGTTTACGGGCTGGGATAAAGATTTCAGCAAGGTAACTGGAGACCTGACAGTGACAGCGCAGTATAAGAAGAATGCACCAACGCCGAAACCAGATCCAACACCACAGACTCCGAAGGCCGCCATTCAGGGGACAGCCTCTTATGTAAAGGTTTATGGAAGTAAAAGCTTCC
>OLSH01000787.1_pt1 | contig 22126 bp, 23 predicted proteins | sample 1643221 | NCBI WGS metagenome assembly OLSH01 (sample SAMEA3136681, study PRJEB25190) | human gut metagenome | biome: human gut; feature: human-associated habitat; material: faeces | place: Austria | collected 2013 | reverse complement strand
CTCATGGGCTTCCATCATCACATCCTGAAGATCTCCGTCTACCTTCTCCAACTCATCGCAGACCTCTGCCAGTGCGTCTGCCACGATGGTATTTAGCACCACGTTCGGATCTGAGATGGACTGGGTGGATCCTACCATGCGGAATTCAAATTTGTTTCCGGTAAATGCAAACGGTGATGTACGGTTACGGTCTGTGGCATCTTTTTCAAAGTCAGGCAAAGTATGTACCCCGGATGCCAGTTTGTCTCCGTGCTTAGATCTTGTAGCCTCTCCTCTTGTCACCAGCTGTTTTACCACATCCTCAAGCTGTTCTCCCAAGAAGATGGAAATGATCGCTGGAGGTGCCTCGTTGGCTCCCAGGCGGTGGTCATTTCCAGGTGTGGAGGCTGCCATACGGAGCAGGTCTGCATGTTCATCCACTGCCTTGATGATCGCTGAAAGAATCAGAAGGAACTGCTGGTTGTCATGAGGTGTTTCTCCCGGCTCCAGAAGATTCTTTCCTGTATTGGTCACAAGAGACCAGTTGTTGTGCTTACCGGAGCCGTTGATACCCTTAAATGGTTTTTCATGGAGCAGACACTTAAGTCCCTGACGTTCTGCCACACGGCGCATGGTCTCCATCAGAAGCTGGTTGTGGTCGGTAGCGATGTTGTTGGACGCATAGATCGGTGCCAGTTCGTGCTGTGCAGGAGCTACTTCGTTGTGCTGGGTCTTTGCGGTAATTCCCAGCTTCCAGCTCTCTTCATTGAGCTCTTTCATAAACTTTCCGATTCTCTCACGGATGATACCAAAATAGTGGTCATCCATTTCCTGTCCCTTCGGCGGCATCGCCCCGAACAGTGTACGGCCGGTAAAGATCAAGTCTTTTCTCTGTAAGTATTTTTCTTTATCTACAAGAAAATACTCCTGTTCCGGTCCTACGGATGTATTGACATTTTTGACATTTTTCTTTCCTAACAGATGGAGCAGTCTTGTCGCCTGGATATCCAGGGCCTGCATGGACCTAAGAAGCGGTGTCTTCTTATCCAATGCCTCTCCTGTATAAGAACAAAAAGCGGTCGGGATACAGAGGATGGTAGAATCCGGTGTCTCTTTGATAAATGCCGGTGAGGTACAGTCCCATGCGGTATATCCTCTTGCCTCGAAAGTCGCTCTCAAGCCTCCTGACGGGAAGGAGGATGCATCCGGCTCTCCTTTGATCAGCTCTTTCCCGGAGAACTCAAGAAGCACTTTTCCGTCTTCTGTCGGAGTGATAAAAGCATCATGCTTTTCCGCTGTCACACCGGTCATAGGCTGGAACCAGTGGGTAAAATGGGTCGCGCCTTTTTCAAGGGCCCACTCCTTCATCTCGTTGGCAACAACATCTGCGATTTCAGGATTTAGATCTGTTCCTTCTTCGATGGTCTTCTTCAGGTCTTTGTACACTGCCTTTGGAAGCCTCTCCCGCATAACGCAGTCGTTAAACACGTTACATCCGAACATTTCTGAAACACTTCTTTTTTCGCTCATAAGATATTTCTCCCTTTCCTGATATGGACTTCAAATTATACCCACAGGGCACACCGTATTTTATGCCCTTTCAGGGCTTGGCGCGCTCCGCGCGATAAGGTATACGAATGTGCATTCTGCACAGAACGTTCTACACTAGATAAAACCTGCGGTATATAAAAAAATAGACGCCAAACAATCCTCGAATCGTTTGACGCCTTTGTCATTACTCCGCTAGGTATAAGATACAATGATTCTTTTGAAAAATCAAGTATTTTTTTGTATTTTGTCAAATACAAAGCCGCCAGCTATTGTGTTATCTGATAAATGCCGCTCTCGTCTTCCTCGTAAGTGATCTTGATCTTGTCCCCGGCACTCCACTTGATCGCTTTCTCATTTTTAGAAAACTCTTCTTTATAAATATTCCCGTCCTTATCTGTAATATAGACATAGGTATTCCCTTCGATCGGGATGAAATCAATCTTCTTAACCGTGATCTCTTTTGTCGTCACAGACTCTGCGGCTGCGGCTTCTTTGGCAGAAATAATGCCCTGCTCTTTTAAAAGCCTCTTATATTCCTTCTGGACCCCGTTCTGAGTCGTGGAGGTGGCAACGATATTGTACTTTCGTACATTGACCATGGCAAACATCTTCACCAGTCCGCCCTTATCTTTCAGTATCATGACATAGGTTGGCTCTCCGTTTACATTGATCAGCGCAGGGAACGCTGCGGAATATCTAAGGTTCTGCACCTGCCCCTCAGCCGCCTTCATAGCTGACTGCTCATTGGCACCAGAAACCGCGTAATACTTAGACTCGGCCGTTCTCATATTCATGAGGACAAACGCGATATTGGACTGGTCGCCGTTTACCGAAGTGACGCCTGTATAAGCCCAGATATCACCGTCAATGGATCGATAGCCGTAATCGTCTGTGGCAATCTTACATCCCTTTTTCCCGAATACACTGTTAATATATCCGTTTGACAGCAGTCCTTTCCAGTTATATTTCTGGAGGAGCAGCTTTCCATCATGCACGTGGTCCACCCATCTCGGAATATCCTTGGCATCATAATAGGTGCTTTTTCCGGTAACCGGGTCGCTGATGACTGCACCCTTTACATCCTTGGCACCGAACAATCCCGCGTTTGACTTCAACACCGGACAGATATAATATGGATTTCCTTGATTGTCGATCTCAAAGTAGTATCCCTGGAAAATCGCAGTAGGATACTGGAACCTCAGATGTCTCTGAAGATTCCTTGAAAAATAAGCGGAAGGCGAATACTTCATAGGCTTTTTGAGCTTCACGTATTTTGCCTCGTTACTGATCGGATCTACCTGGACATAACCCGGGATCCCCGCCTTGCGGTTGTTAATGTACCGTATGAAGCTGGCATAGTTAAGCGGCGCCACCTTCATCGGCTGACCGTTGTAATCAATCTGTGTATAGTCATCGCTGACTTCATACTGGCTCACCACATCGGACAGAGAACCGATGGCACGGTCACCGATAATCCTTGCACCTTCTGTGTCCATCAGGGCAATATCCGTGATCGTTTCCGTCTCTTTCATATCGTTCTCAAACTTCTTATTCTCTACCTTCAGTCTGCTGGCATACTTCTTGGAGGACACCAACTGGCTTGAGAGGATCATTCCCACCACAAATATGAGAATGACGACAACAAGCAGAGTAGAAAACAGCGTAAATACCTTGGACTTCTGACCCAGCCCTTTTACTGCCGCCCACGCCGTCAGCACTCCCAACACAGCGATCAACGCCATCCAGATACCAGTCTCCTGAAAGTTAAGCGCAGGAAGTGCAACGTAAAAATACAGTCCGGCTAAAATAAGTACAGCCAGCACTCCCATGACAATTGTTTTCTTTTTCATCTTTCCGAATTTAAAATTCTTGACCCGATTCAAATCATTCATATCAAACCGAAATACCATCTAAGTCACCTTCTAATCTTGTATTTCACAGTGTTTCTGCGATACCTAGATGTTATCATATTTCACATTAAATTGGTATAAGAATTTATTTTCTGCGCTGTTTGCCCTCCGGGTCAATATAGAAGTTTTTTGTTAAGATCATCTGGGAAACCGGGACAAAACGGTATCCCTCAGACTTCAAACGCTGGATAATAACAGGCAGCGCCTGCTTGGTATAAACCGTACCGGTGTGCATCAGGATGATCGCTCCGTTTTCCATTTTTTTATTATCACATACCCGCTTTATGATATCCTGCTTTGAAATATCTTTCCAATCCAGGCTGTCCACAGACCACTGGATAACTTCATAATTCAGTTCTCTGGCCGTCTTCACCACAGTCTCGTCATAATCCCCATAAGGCGGCCTGAAAAGCACCATCTGTTCCCCTGTGGCAGCCTGGACCTTACTGTGTGCCCCCAGGATCTCTTTTTTCTGCTCATCGGAAGACAGCTTGGTCATATATTTGTGGTTATCTCCATGGTTCCCGATGTCATGGCCTGCTTTGGCAATCTTTTTTACGTCTCCCGGAAAACGCTGCACCCAGTCACCGGAGAAGAAAAAAGAAGCCTTTACATTTTCTTTTTTCAGCAGCTTTAAGATCTGGTCTATATCCTCATTTCCCCATGCCGTGTCAAAGGTCAGACTGATTTCCTTTTTCTTCGTATCCACACAGTAAATAGGCAATTCCTTGTTGTCTGAAGGATTTAAGATCCTCACATTTTGATTCCAGACAGAAAGGGCCGCATTGCCTCCACCGAGCAATGACAGCCCTAAAACTATGATACATATAAAACCTGTGATCAGTTTTTTCTTGTTCAATCTGTCCATCCCCTGTTCATCTTCTATGTACTAATTATATGGGAAGAAAGATTGTCTCATGAGTTTTTCTCCATTATCTCCAGTCGACTCTGGAAAGGCCTCCTTCCGACAATGGAGAAAAACTACCGTAGTCTACTGCTTTCTATCTTTCCGTCTAATCCCTCCTGAAATCATTTAGAAAATGTCATTTCAGGCCATCGGGATATCTTCCATTTGATTTGTTATGTAATTATAGTACGAAATCTGCACACTGCATGGTCCCACTGCCGTTGCCGGCTGGAACAGTCCCGGATCATTCCGGCTGCTATACAACATAGCGTTTTCTCCAATGACTGTCATATAGAAGAAAAGTGCATTCTCCGTGTTCTCCAATCCATCTGCCTCTCCCAATGTGTACGTCAACAGATTGCTCACAGCAATACAATCCTGTTCATTGGTTATGACAAATCTTTGACTAGCTCTGTCATAATTACATGCAGACGCATCAAACGCATCCTGAAGGGAACGGTTCCACACGGAGTATCCATAGTCCAGATTTGTCTTTTCATTATAAAGAAGATCTAAAATATGATTCACATAGTATGTACAATGGTGCATATGCGTCTCGATCACCCATTCTGCGGCCTGCTGAGTCTGATCCAGCAATTCCATACTATACATCAGCCCTCTCAGATGGGGACGGTAATCATTCAACAGACTTCCTGTATCCGACTTGATACCGTTCACAACAAAATTCTGAATTTCTTCCTCCTTCATCTTCATGCGCTTAGTACTAATGATCATTCCTGTGATAAATCTGAGCGTCATCGCCCGGGTTTCACTGCGTTCATGGTCAGAAGACCGGATATAAAAATTATAAAAATTCATGGCATTGACCAGACCTTGCGCCATACAGTGAAAGCTGATGCCATGGCAGAGATCATTTGCATCTCTGTGTGGAAATGAATTCATCACATCTTTGGTAAAGTCACATTTCCTTCCATTTAGATAAAATCCTATCTCTTGCCTGTAGTCGATACTGTCCATAGAAATACCTCCTTTAATTGAATGATTTTCCAGTATTTATATTATCTCACTTTTTCTGTTTTACTGTCAACTTTCTTCCCTTGTTCTTGACAGTTTTTCCGCGGAAAGGTATCCTGATAAGGATGGTGAAAATCCAAAACTATGATTAAAGAAAGGATGTGAGAGAATGGATTCGCCCCGAAGTCAATACGACATGAATGAAAAATCCAAACCTCCCGCCTTTTGTTTCTTAGATACAGGGAAGGGATTTTCGTTCATGTTTTAATCTTCAAAACTTCAGAAAAGGAGAAAGAAACATGAGAGACCAGAATATCAGAGCTTTGCTCACAGGGCGGGAGTATCCTGCCTTAAAAGTTGTGCTCAATTCTATGAACAACGTAGACTTAGCATCTTTATTAGAAAACTTTACAGAAAAAGAATACACTATTTTATTCCGCCTGATACAAAAAGAAAAAGCAGCGGAAGTCTTTACTGAAATGTCTTCTCACATGCAGGAGACATTGATCAATGCTTTTACCCGGACAGAGATCAAAGAACTGTTTGATGATATGTATATGGATGACACGGTAGATATCATTGAGGAGATGCCTGCCAATGTAGTGGAACAGATTCTGGATGTAACAGACAAGGAGACCCGCCAGACCATCAACCGGCTTTTAAAATATCCGGAGGACAGTGCCGGAAGCATTATGACGGTGGAATACATTGACCTGAAAAAGGACATGACCGTGGAACAGGCGCTGAAAAAGATCAAGCGGGTGGGAATTGACCAGGAGACCATTTATACCTGTTATGTGATCGAACAAAAGAAACTTCTTGGCATCGTGACTGCCAAAAGTCTTCTACTCAATGAGGAACATGTACTGATTCAGGATATCATGGAGACCAACCTGATCTATGTAAACACCCATGAGGATAAAGAAAATGTCAGCAAACTGTTCCATAAATATGGATTACTGGCCATTCCCGTAGTAGACTGTGAACACTGTATGGTGGGCATCGTGACCTTTGACGATGCGATGGAAGTATGGCAGGACGAAGTGGAAGAAGACATGTCCATCATGGCCGCTATGCAGCCCAATGAGGATTCCTATTTTGGTACCTCTGTCCTAAGCCATGCCAGGCACAGGATTCTATGGCTCCTAGTGCTCATGCTGTCCGCCACCATCACCGGGGCTATCATCACCAAGTATGAAGATGCATTCCAGACACTTCCCCTGCTGGTATCCTTTATCCCCATGCTGATGGACACCGGAGGCAACTGCGGTTCTCAAAGTTCCACCCTGATCATCCGTGGAATCGCCGTGGATGAAATCCGTTTCCACGATTTCTTCAAGGTCGTATTTAAAGAATTCCGGGTGGCAATCTTAGTCGGTTTTGTGCTGGCCGCAGTCAATGGGCTGCGCATTATGCTCATGTACCACAGCTTAAGGATGGCTGTACTCATCGGCCTTTCCCTGATCGCTACGATCATCCTGGCCAAGATCGTGGGCTGCTGTCTGCCCCTGCTGGCAAAAAAGATCGGGCTGGACCCGGCCATTATGGCGGCGCCGCTTATCACGACGCTGGTGGACACCTGCTCTATCCTGATTTACTTTAATATTGCAACTCATCTATTTTCATTATAAAGGAACAACGTTGTCAAATAGTTTGCTCACGCATTGATGTACACAGTGCCGCAGGGCTTTTAGGTTCCATTGGGAGGTTCGTAGAACTTTCCTATGGAACCTAAAACAGCCATCAGTTCCGATTCTCCTTCTCTTCTGCTTTTTTATATTTTTGTTTTAAAAAGAAACTTAAAACAAGTATTTATCTCTTTATAACTTTTTATATGTCCGTAAAGCCTTATTCTATCGGCTTTACGGGCATTTCTACTATCGGTAGATACTTCACATTTCTTTTCATAAATTCTCATATTTTGCCTTTGGAAAGTGGTAAATAAGTGGTAAATTCCCTAAGCTATCATACTTATCATTTCAGCCTTTGCACCGTCCAGTGACGCATGGGCATACAGATTCAGCGTGATATTGATATTGGAATGACCCATGATGTACTGTAAGCTCTTAGGATTCAAGTTTCCCTTTCGGTACGGTGTCCGTAGCAGTAAGTTTCCATAAGTACGCCGATTGCGGTACTCCAAAGGTATCTACATATTTGTATAACTATCTGTCGTCTGTTTTCTGACTCTCTCCGGTCTTTAAAATGCGGCCTTTGTTATCTCTTCTCTTTTCTGACATGCTACCATGCTCCTTTCCGCATGGGAAAGAGCCTGCCTACATTTCTGTTTTCTCCAATGAGAAAGTAGCGTGACGCTTCTTCTATGGTCAACGTGTAACGCTCCTATACTGGAATATCCCTGTTGCTTTTTTCTATAAGAACCACCTAATCTTTCTTTATATCATACTGCACATGGGAATATCAATTCTTCATGATCTATCCGCTGTAAATGACCTGTCAGCTTGTTGCCGAGCGCAGAACTGAATCTGACCTGTTTCAGCTTATCTTCCATCCGTTCTAAATCGTCCAACGCCTTGTTGAACTCTAATAAATGAAACGCCTTGACTGCAGATAATACGCCATCCTCTTTGAGCCAGCGCTGGGTTTCCAATAGGGTGTTGTACGGTGTTTCCATATGGAGCTTCAAAGGTTCTACAGCCCCCAAGAAGCGTTTCCAGAAATAAACGAATCCGCATTTGAAGATAAGTAAAAAGAAATTTTTAATATGACTATGATACCATTGCCAGTGTTACATAATAGCTGTATAATATCTCTATAAATTTGAAGTTGAGAAGGGGACAAATAAAATGATTGTGATAATAATTCTTACAGTGGTATTTGCAATAATGGGAATAGTGTTTGCGTTTGGTAAAGGTGGCTATCTTATCGCTGGATATAATACTGCGAGTAATGAAGATAAAGCAAAGTACGATGAAAAAAGATTGAACAGGTGTTTTTCCGTGTTTTGTTTTGGGGTGGCAATAGTAATTGGAATAACGGGATATATTGATACAGAAGCATTTGCTGTTCGTGTAGGATTACCATGTATTCTTATATTATTGCTATTAGTTTTTGTCGCTTCTGGTACATATTGTAGAAGAAATAAACAATAGACAACTTTCAGTTTGTCAGCTAAATATGCAATGTACCACAGCGGTTAGTCTATATGATTGACCGCTTTTCCCAAATAAAAAGACACCAATAAGGTGTCTAATTTGTGTAGTCATATCAAAGTTCTTTCGTAAGTGGTAAATTAGTAGTAAACTAGGCTCTAAAACTCTACATCATTGCTTATAACCCTAGTGTTTAGGCGATAATCAGCGTATCTGTTTTAAATTTAAGTTAATCTCAAACAGGACAAGATGGATACAGATCAGGGTAGCTGCGAAACCTACTTTTGAATCATCTTAAAAAAAGTTAAACAGACTAGATATATCACAGTTTGATTCCGCCTTTAACACTGAAAAAGGGCTGTTACAAAATGTAAGATTTCAACAAGCTCTGATAACCTGTATGAAACATTTCATTTTATAACAGCCTTTCCATCCGCCGCTTATGCTCTGATCGCCTTCATAAAATACTTGTTAAATAACTCCAGCTGATCGTACACAATACCGTGTCCGCTGTCATCCAGCTGTATCAGCTTGGAATCACAGATACTTTCCTGCTGGATCCTTACCAGATCATTTGACACCACAACGTCCTTTTTACCGTGGATAATCCAAGTAGGCACATGCACAGCCTTCAGATCTTCTCTTCCGTCTTCGTCTCTCAAAGAAACTGCCGCTTGAATGGTTCCCAAACCCGATGCGGAGAGAGCGATTTGCTCAAACCAGTTTATGGCAGGATCTGACTGGGGACTTGCAAACAGCTGTTCATGGCTGAAATTATAGCACAGCTGCGGCCGGTCAGTTTCTGCCAGTTCTATTAGCTCGTTGACATATTCTCTGGTCAGCCCATATGGGAAGTCTTTTCTTTTTGTCCAGGACGGTGCCGCCGCTGCCAAGAGAATGAGCTTTTTCACGCCAAAGCTTTTGAATCTTCTCATATAACGAAGGACGATCGCGCCGCCCATGGAGAATCCCACCAGCGTAAAATTCTTTAATTTCAGCCTTCTGACCACCTGGAAAATATCCTGTGACATTTGATCATAGGAGTAGCCAAAGCAGGGAGTATCCGAGTTTCCAAACCCTCTCAGATCCAGAGTTACGACCCGGTAGCCGCATTGGCATAAAAGTTCGATCTGATATTCATACATCAGGTGGGACAGGGGCCATCCGTGGATCAAAACAACAGTTTCCTCACCAAATGGATTATAATCGTAAACTGCTATTTTTATTCCGTCCGTTGATCTCACATAAAACAAATCATATCCTCCTTATTTTTTAATGACCAGAGTGTCATATCCTCTTCGCTTCAATTCATTTTCAAGTTGTACTGCTTCATCTAATGTCTTAAATTCTCCCAGCTGTACGGCATAAAAGGGCTCCTGGTACACAATCTCCCCGTCAAATCCCTGGGACAGAGCTTCATTTAACGCATACTGTGCGTTGGAAAGGTTCCGGAACAGTCCGATCTGTACCCGATAGGTGCTGGCAAGCTCCTGCTGCCCTGATCCGATCGTATCAACGATCCCGTCGGCGATGGCATTCGCAATGTCGTTGAACCTTGAATCAAACAGTTCATTATCCTTTTCTGTGTTGATGAAACCAACTTCGATCAAAATCGCAGGGATATTCGTCCTTCTGAGCACCGCAAGTCCGGGGCGTTCTTTCACTCCCAAATCATTAAATCCCACCTCACTCAGTCTTCGGTTTACATTCCTGGCCATCTCTGCCTTGATCCCGCTGTCATTGTACACCAACGTCTCCACACCGCTATAAGTATTTGGAAGGGGACTGGAGTTCCTGTGGATAGACACAAAAAAATCCGCTCCGCTCTCATTTCCAATCCTGGCTTTTTCCGTCGGGGACTGATAGATATCGGTCTGCCTGGTATACTGGACCGGAACTCCTCTTTCTCTCAAAGCCTCCCCTACTGCCAGGGTAAGCCTCAATGTATCATCTTTTTCTCTTCTTCCATTAAACTGGGCACCATTGTCAAATCCGCCGTGCCCAGCATCTAAAATTACGCCTGCCATAAAATTCCTCTAATCAACTTCCTTTTGCTAATATATGCAGGCAGTTAAAAAAAGTGTCCTAAAAATCTGGTTAAATTAAAAACAACGTATCCATCACATCGTACTCTATCGCATTATGGATGCGCACGGCAAATTCTTTTCCCTCTTTTTGAAAATAATTCTGCTGTCCTGAAAGTCCTGCCTGCTTGACCATAAAACCGATCATCTCCCGCAATTTATCTTCCATTTGTTCCACAGTGTCATCCAGAAAAAATCTGCGTATTTCTTCGGTGTCTGTTCTTGTCAGGATCAGGTTCGACAGCTGCTTTTTTGTGACAAAACATCCAATGGACTGGAGCAGGACCAGAGAACAGATATTGCCCATATAATAGATCTCCTGCTTCTCTTCTAGGTTTCTCATCAGATCTGTTACTGCCCGTCTGTCAAAGCAGTCTAAAAACCGCTTCTCTGCTTCCACATGGCAGAGATACTCATAAATAAGGCGGACCCCGCTGTCCTCCCTGTTGCTGTTCATGGCCGGATAATCCAGTGTCAGAATGTGGTCCTGAGGGCAGAATCTGGCGTCATAGCGAAGAAAGAATTCCGGCATGCCGATGATCAATGTATCCCTGTAATTGCTGCACCCGTAGTCCTCAAAGTCCGCAGTCAGGCGATCGTAGACAGCCTTCGCTTTCTTTGCTTTTTTTACCACCTTTTCATACCCTATTTGATAGGCTTCCATGGCACGAAGCCCCTTACCGGACCGCAGCGCGAAGCCTCCGTCTCTTTCACATTCGTTGATACAATAAATCACTGCCTCCATCAGCATCTGTGCTGTCTCATAGGTGACAGAACTGCTTTCCTTTGACGTGAACTTTTCGGCCAATCCGGCTGTAACCGGAAGTAATTCTTCCAACTGATATTCCATAGCTGCTCCCTTCCTATATCTTTTCCCCTTATTCCCAGAACATTTCCTTTAGCACATCCATATAGAGTTCACTGTCCCAGCGCTGCTCCTCGCTGAACTGTCCGTATTCACCTTTTCCCCCGCTTTTCCTGCAGCCGTCATATCCTGCCCGTATAGCCCGTGAAAATCTCTCCAGGCAGGTATTTTCCAGATAGTCCAGATCTCCAAAACACACATTCTCGTACTGCTCCCTCATGAATTCCAGCAACTCATCATCTGTCAACCGGTCCATAGATTCATTTTTAAAACGGTAAAAGATATCCTGGAGTCTTTCCAGTACTTGGGCGTAATTCCCCTGGTCTATATACTGGGAATCACAAAATACATACATGAGTTTGTCAAGAATTCCCTTGCCAAACTCCACCCGTTGATACTTTTTAAGACTTGCGTTTCTTCCTGCGATCAATTCTTTTGCCTGTTCTTGTGACAAACTCAGCCCAAATTTCTCATAAGTCTTCTCATTGCAGACTTCCATGGCCCGGAGTTCCTCAGATTCCTTTTTCTTTGTCAGCAGTTCATAAATATTTTCTTCCATAAGGTGCCCCCCTTCCTTTTGCTTGGAGACTTATTATACTGCCGCGGCTATGGGATCACAAGACTTGAAAAAACAGTCATTTTATGGTAATATAACAATAGAAAAAGGGAGCAGATAAACTAATATCTGCTCCCTTTTGGCCGTATCCCCTTGTCACTCCTTCAAAAATTCCTGGCAGAGCTTCTGTGCAAACTCTTTCTGCGGTGCTTTATAAAGAAATACCATCTCCTTTGGATCATTTGTTTTCTTGATCACAATTTTATTTTCATCTTCCAGCCTGACATTCTCAATCTTATCCCGTTTCAGGCATTTTGTCTGACGGACTTCCGGCACTGCACCCCATTCAGAATATCCGATCTGCTCGATCATTAGTTCCTCATCGGTCAAAGTCAATACATAATCATTTGCTATCCGGTCTCCGGCAGGGTCTGCCAACAGATTGGAAAACACATTTGCGATCACCTGTTTGTTTGAAATATCCTGATAGGCTTTTAATATAATTGGCATCTTCTCCCCCTGATTCTATTTTGCTAATTGATTGGAAGCTCGTTAAGTTTCGAAATAGTGTCGTACATAATACTCTGGCATTTTTCAAAATCTTCTTTTGTGACAGTATAAAAATCATCCCCCGGATACCTTGCATCATAATAAAAATCTGTTAAATATGCAAGTCCAACGGTATCGAGACTAAGTTCTGGTTTCCAGCTATTCATTCTGGATGCGATCTTTTTCATATTATGTTTCCTCAATAGATCAGACACATCTTCATCCAAAAAACATGCTTCTAAATATCCTTTTAAATATTTCTCTGCCACCTGTTGGCACTGTACTGCGAGCTGATTATAAAATGTGTTACCGCTGGCAAGAACAGATTCAAGATAAGCCAGATCATTTTTCGCAATGTCCAAATAATTGTTTTTTATCATTTAACCACCTCCAATATTAATTTTTTATCCCTGTTCATAATATTTTTAAAGACTGTATTCTCTTTTATCGATTCCTCATTGGCATAAACTACGTCTGTGGCAACACCTGACATTTCCTCATCCAAAGTCCATCTGATATCAGCAGCCAATGTCCTGTCTTCCAGCTTTTTCTCTGTGAGTATCAGTAAATCCACGTCACTTCCGCTCCGTAAATCTCCACGCGCGCAGCTTCCGAATAAGTAAACAGCTTTTAAACCTGGAATTTGTGACTTTACCAGATACTCAAGATCCATCTCTATCTTATCTACAAACCGTTTCGGCAAATACTCAAAATTTTCTCTGTGAATTTTAATGCGATTTTCCATCATTCATTGCCTCCAACTGTTCTTCTACTGGTAGTATGTCACCTTCTGTTTAACTGTCATCCTTATCCAGCAGACACTACGTCCATGTTCTACATGATTGGAGTGATGCATTCTAAGAACTGAACGGAAATCATGTGGAACATGTCATGAGTTATTCACCACTATTTCCGTTGCGCTTTTGAAATGCGCTCCTCCAATAGTGGTGAATAACTTTCGAAAAGTGGCACCTTTTTGTTATTATATCTCGTTTCCAGATCCTTTACAATCTTTTCCTCACTCAACAATTCCTTTTTCCTTCCACTTTCCGCTCCGGTATCTTATGGTTCCGATCATGAACGCAACGGCCCATCCGATCGGGATCGACCACCAGATTCCGGATGCCCCCAAAAAGTGGGCCAGAATATATGCAAAAGCCACTCTGCACCCAAAATTACACAGGGTCCCCGCCATAAAAACACCGACATCGCCTGCTCCCCTGAGGACTGCATTGACAACATTCATAAGCCCCATCAGTGCATAGAACACGGAAACCACTCTGAGATAGTCCACGCCCACGGCAATGACTTGGGTATTGACCGCTTTGTCCACAAACTGAGCCACCAGCACATCTCCTTTAAAAAACAAAATGGCAGTGATCACAACAGCAATGCCGGCCGCCATCAGTCTTCCGGCTTTCAGCCCTTCTCTGATCCGCTCCGGCTTCTTTGCCCCGATATTTTGTGCTGTAAAGGTGGATACCGCATTTCCCACGTTCACCATCGGCATGATGGCGATGGAATCAATCTTTGTCGCTGCCGTATATCCGGCCAGTACAACAGAGCCGAAGCTGTTGACCAAGCTCTGGACAAACACCATTCCAAAAGAGACGATGGACTGCTGTACCATGGACGGAACTGCAATCCTGCCCATCTGGAGAAGAATCTTATAATTAAAAAGCACCGGCCTTTTTTCCGTTTTCATAGCTTTCAGACGGAACAGAAGATTAATAAAAGAAATGACCGCCGCAAGCCCCTGTGCGATCAGTGTCGCCCATGCAACGCCAGTGACTCCCATTCCAAGCTGAATGACAAAATACAAGTCCAGAACAATATTTAAAACGGAGGATCCTGCTAAAAAATACAGTGGGATCTTTGAGGCACCAAGGGAGTTATAGACCGCATTCAGAGTATTATACATAAATAAAAATACAAGACCGAACATATAGATCCTCAGATAATCCGCCGCATCCTGATAGATATCTGTCGGTGTCCTCATGAGCACCAGGATTGCTTCCGTTCCAACTGCGCCGATGATCATCAATAAAAAGCCCAGCACAAAGGTAGAGATCAGGGCCGTATAGATGGCTGTCATCATTCGGTCATGGTCCTTTGCGCCAAACAGCTGGGATATGACAACCGAATATCCGATGCTTGAGCCCGTAGCCACGGCAACAAATAAAAATACGATCGCAGTGGAGGCACCGACTGCCGCCAGCGCCTGTGCCCCAACAAATCTTCCCACCACCATGGAATCTATGATGTTATACAGCTGCTGAAACAGATTCCCCAGCACAATGGGGACCGCAAAGAAAAACAGCTTCTTTGCAGGATTTCCCACACTCATGTCATTGGTCAGTTGTTCGCTCATATTTTCCCTCAGATATAGCTCCGGTCTACTTTGATCACTGCAAAGTAATTGTCCCGGTGCTTCCTGATCTCCTTTCTGATATGCGTCGTGATATCTCCCACTTCCTGGTCGTACTCATACGGCACCACCAGGTCAAAGATCAAATTGTTGTGCGTTTTTCCTTCCACCATCCTGAAATCGTGGATGGACAGCTCACTTCCGCACTCATTGACAATCCGCTCCACCAGTTCTCTTGCCTCATTGGTCTCCTTGTCATCGGTGACAATCGGATCCATATGGATCGTGGCATCGCAGTTGAATTTGTGCATCAGGCGGTATTCAATGTTGTCGATCACGTCATGGGCCTCCAGAATATCTACATTATAGGGAACCTCCGCATGAAGTGAGATCATCCGGCGGCCCGGGCCGTAGTCATGTACAATGATATCATGAACCCCCACGATCAGCTCGTTATTCAGCACTTCATTTTGTATGTCTTCCACCAGTTCAATATCCGGTGCTGTCCCGAGCAGGGGCGAGAGAGTATCCCGGGCTGCTCCGAATCCTGCCCACATGACAAATCCAGCTACAAGGATTCCCACATAACCGTCCACATTGATTCCTGCGAACCGGAAGATGAGCATTCCGCCGAGAACTGCCGTTGTGGCCACACAGTCACTTAAACTATCTGTGGCTGTAGCCTTCATGGTCTCTGAATCAATCAGATTGCCGACCTTTTTATTGAAACCTGCCATCCAGAACTTCACCAAAATCGACACGACAAGGATCCCTATGGAAAGTGGACGGAACGTGATAGCTTCCGGGCTTAAGATCTTCTCTGCAGAGGATTTTAAAAGCTCAAACCCCATCAGGAGGATCGCTAAAGATACAAGCAATCCTGAAATATATTCGATCCTTCCGTGTCCGAATGGGTGGTCCTTGTCTGCGGGGCGTCCTGCCATGCGGAATCCCACCAGTGTAATGATGGAGGATGCCGCGTCAGACAGATTGTTGAACGCATCCGCGACGATAGAAATGGCTCCCGTCAGTATCCCTGCTGTCAGTTTGCCCGAAAATAAAAGAACATTGCAGAAAATTCCGACCGCTCCTCCCATGGTTCCATAGGCCTGGCGGACTTTATGGTTTTTCAGGTCGTCTTTATTTTTAATAAATAATGATATTAATAAGTCTGTCATAATTCCTCATCCCTTTACATGAAATATTCTTCATTGTATCACAAATTACAATTATTTTCATTTCCGTTCAACAAAATATTAATAAATTCTTTCATTGGTTCTGTTCGGTATTTATCCTTGTGGACAACGATATGATTATCGTTCTTCAGCTCGATATCTTTGATCCTGATTTTCTTTAGATTCCCTTTTGAAACTTCATCCTCCGCCAGGCGTTCCGGCAGTACCGTGATCCCCAGGCCTTCCATGGCTGCCTGCATGAGTACCTGGGAATTAACACTGGTCCAGAATGGCTCAGCTTTCAGATCATGAAGGAGAAGTACACTGTCCAGCACATCTCTGGTCGCACTTCCCTTCTCCCTGAGCAAAAGCGGCTGTTCTAAAAGCTTCGCCAATTCCACTTCTTCCGTGTCCGCCCACGGATGCTTTGAAGAACAAAATGCAAACAGGCGGAAGGAAGAAAAGACAGTGCTGTCCACCATTCCCTCTGACACAGCACCCTCGATCAATGCCAGATCAATCTCATTATTCTGCAGCATGGACAGTACATCGGATGCCTTGTTTACTTGGACACTCACCGGGGTATCCGGATATTTTTCCTTAAACTGTTTCATGGCTCCCGGCAGCCAGAAGTTCGAGATCGTAATGCTTGAACCCACCCGGAGTACAGCTTGTTTCTCCAAGTCATAGATTCCTTTCTCCAAGTCCTCATATAACTCCAGGATCCTCACTGTCTTTTTCAGGAACAGTTTTCCTGTCTGATTTAAAAATACCTTTTTGGATATGCGGTCAAACAAAACCGTTCCCAGCTCTTCCTCCAGCTCATGGATGACGTGGGATACCGCGGGCTGGGTCATGTAAAGCTTTTTAGCGGCCCTGGTGATACTTCCTTCCTCACATACCGTTTTAAATATATATAACCGTCTTATCGTCATAGAGTCTTCCTCCTATCATTACTATTTTAGCATGTTATCCATAAAATAATATAATTTTATTTATATATGATAAGAACGTATACTATACAAAAGGGGGAATTTCCGTTATGAATAAAAACCTATTAAAACAATACGCCTGGCTGTTCCGGGTCAATCTGACAGTCAGCGCTTTTACGTTTGGCGGCGGCTACGTGGTCGTCCCTATGTTAAAAAAATACTTTGTCACAAAACGGCAACTTATCTCGGAAGAAGAACTTTTTGATATCGCCGCAATCGCACAGTCTTCTCCTGGAGCCATTGCGATCAATCTCTCTGCTCTCACAGGCTATAAGATCGGGAAGCTTCCCGGCGCAGTCATCAGCTGTACCGCCGCGATCCTGCCTCCTTTGATTCTGCTTTCCATTATATCCGCAGGATATGAAGTATTCAGGAGCAGCCATATCGTATCCGCTGTTCTTCTTGGCATGCAGGCCGGCGCGGCGGCTCTGATCATTGACTATATTGTTGATATGAGCAGAATGATACTAAAAAAGAGATCCATCTTTCTCACTTTGATGGTGCCTGCTGCATTTTTGTCTAGTCTTCTGTTCCATATAAATGCCATGCTGATCCTGATCGTTTGTTCCGCACTCTGTCTGTTCAGAGTATGGCTCCATGAGAAAAGGAGGTGTGAAACATGCTCTTAAATATTGCCCGCCTGTTTGCAACCTTCTTTAAGATCGGCCTGTTCAGCATCGGAGGAGGTTATGCCATCCTTCCAATGATCAAGGAACAGGTAGTTCTGGCAAAGCATTGGCTCACTGGACAGGAGTTTACCGATATCATTACCATCTCGCAGATGACTCCTGGCCCCATCGCAGTCAACACATCTTCTTTTGTAGGAATCCGTGTGGCAGGAATCCCCGGGGCTGTGGTGGCAACTGTGGGGTGTGTGATCTCAGGTTTTGTCATCTCCATCCTGCTGTACCGGTTCTTCCAGAAAAAGAGCGATTCTTCTTATATGTCTGCTGTACTAGACGGATTGAAGGCTTCTTCCCTGGGTCTTGTGCTGGCAGCCGCCTTTTCCATCCTGCTCTTGACTCTGTTCGGAACTGACGAGCACGTGGTGCTTTCCTCTTTCCAGCTGCCTGCGGCGATTCTATTTGGAGCCGCTGTGGTCCTGCTGAGAAAGTTTAAAAAGCCTCCGGTGTTCGTGATCATATTTACAGGGATCATCGGGCTGCTCATCTATTAGTCATTCCAGACAGAACAAAGTGGGCAAGCCCACTTCAACACCCCAATCCCTCACTCTTTGAGGGGCTTGGCAACTTTGCGCACCAAATGCGATTTGACGCAGTCAAATAGTTTCCTCACGCATTTGTGTGCATAATGCCCGCAGGGCTTTTTTATTCCATAGGGAGGTTCGCAGAACTTTCCTATGGAATAAAAACACTCCTGTAAGGACAGCTAAAATACCGCCGTTCTTACAGGAGCTTTCTGATCTTGGAAGAATAAGAATCTCAATGTTTTCTGCCAGCATAGACTTTATGTATCAACAGACAGCAGACCAAATCCCGTTTAAGATGAGATCTTTTACCAGATAGCCCGCAGAAGATCCCTCCACATAGCCGATAGAACGAAACTGATCTGCCAACACTATTTTGCCGCTACAATCTTTCCCGCAACAGCCGATGCCGCCGCTGTCTTCGGCGATCCAAGATAAATCTCCACCTTGGAAGTCCCCATCCTTCCCAGGAAGTTTCTGTTGTTGGTAGCCAGGATCTTTTCCCCGTCAGTAAGGATTCCGCCGGCTCTGCCGCAGCAGAGACCGCAGCCCGGCTGAGTGATGATCGCCCCGGCTTTGGCCAGAGTTTTCAGATACCCGGCTTTGGATGCCTCCATATAGATCTTTCTGCTGGCAGGTGTGACAATCAGCTTCACATAGTCTGCAACCTTTTTTCCATCAAGGATTTCTGCTGCCGCCTTCAAGTCTTCCAGTCTTCCGTTGGTACAGGAGCCGATAAACACCTGGTCAAGGCTGGTTCCTTCCACTTCAGATACCGGCTTGATCTTATCTACCTGGGACGGACAGGCCACAACAGGTACCAGGTCCTCTGCCTTGTAAACCACTGTCCTGCAGTACTGGGCGTCATCATCTCCGTAAATCCAATCCACATCAGAGAGGCCTACCTCAGAATATTCCGCTGTTTTTTCATCCGGAGCAAAGAGGGCTGCCTTGGCTCCCGCCTCGATGGCCATATTGGAAATGGTCATTCTGGATGCCACGCTCATCTCTTCCACCGTGCTTCCTGAAAACTCAAGGGCCTTATAGGTAGCTCCGTCAGCTCCCAGATCTCCGATGAGCCTTAAAATAATATCCTTGGATGAAACATTTTCCGGCAGTTTACCGTCAATGACAACCTTGATCGTCTCCGGAACTCTCACCCACATCTCTCCGGTACCCAGGATCGCAGCCATCTCTGTATAGCCGATGCCGGATGAGAAACATCCCACACATCCATAGGTTGTCGTATGGGAATCGGTTCCGAATACGATATCCCCCGGCTTTGCGTAACCACACTCTGTCATAAGCTGATGGCAGATCCCGTCGCTTCGATGGATATTCTTAAGACCGTATTTCTCAACAAATGCATCCCCGATCTTAAAATGTCGAATGTCCTCCACTGCGCTGGCCGGAACCAGATGGTCATAGATCAACACAACCTTATCTGAATCCCAAAGCTTCGTAAACCCCATCTCTTCAAACTTTTCAGCGACAAACGGAATAAAAATATCATGGATCATGACACGGTCCACATTTACCGTGACAATCTGTCCCGGAGCAACGGCCTCCGCTTTTGTATTCTTTTTAATGATCTTTTCAATGATTGTATTTCCCATATCTATTTCACCCCGTTCCTTTTCTTCATGGCTTCCACCAGCCCTCCGGCTTCAATGATATCCATCAGATTCTGCGGCAGTGACTGGACCGGATATTCTTTTCCATCATGGATGATCGACTGGCCCAGTGACACATCCAGCATATCCCCTTCCTTCACATGCTCCTGGATCTGATCATTTTCTATGAGCAGGAGTCCGTTGTTGATGGAATTGCGGAAAAAGATCCGTGCAAAAGATTTTGCTATGACACATTTTATTTTTAATGCCTTGATAATCTCCGGCGCCTGCTCTCTGGAAGATCCGCAGCCAAAGTTCTTCCCTGCGACGATGATATCGCCCTCCCCGATCTGTGACGCCAGCCCCGGGCGCAGCGGGGAGAATCCGTACTGTTTCATATCTTCCACCGACGGAAGTGCCAGATATTCTGTGGGGATAATGATATCCGTGTCGATATCGTCTCCAAGGACCCATACTTTCCCAGTAAACTTTTCCATATGTAAACTCCTTTATCTTCTCACGATTTTTCCTGCAATGGCTGATGCGGTCACTGTTGCGGCAGATCCCAGATATACATAAGAATCCGGATGTCCCGCGCGGCCTTTAAAGTTCCTTGTTCCGGTAGAGATCAACACCTCTCCTTCGCCGATGACGCCCTGGCAGCTTCCCCAGCAGACACTGCAGTTGCTGTTCATGACCATAGCCCCGGCATCCATAAATACATCGATCAAACCTTCATCCAGCGCCTGCATGTACACCTCATTGGAAGCAGGAGCAATAAGAAATCTCACATCCTCATGGACCTTTTTCCCTTTCAGGATCTCTGCTGCCAGACGCAGCTCATCGATGCGCCCATTATTGCAGGACCCTAAGAAAGCCTCGTCAATCTTTACATCCTTCACTTCCTCCACAGGAACCACATCATCAATCAAATGCGGTCTTGCCACAACAGGTTCAATCTCATCCAGATTAATGTGGTACACCTTTTCAAAATGGGCATCCTCATCGCTGATAAACAGATTCTCTGCTTTTCTGCCCCTGGATTCCACATATTCCACAACCTTTTCATCCGGCTCCACGATCCCTGTCTTCGCTCCGGCTTCCACTGCCAGGTTACAGAGCACCAGCCGTTCGTTGATACTCAGGTTGTGAGCGCCCTCTCCTGCAAATTCCATGATCTTATAATTGCATCCGTTGGCCCCCACCATACCGATGATTGAAAGAATCAGATCCCTGGCATAAACGCCTTCTTTTAAATTTCCAGTCAGTTCAAACCGGATCGTCTCAGGCACCATGACCCAGGAAGTCCCTGTCACCATGCCGTACAAAAAGTCTGTACAGCCGATCCCTGTTCCGAAAGCGCCCAGTGCGCCGTATGTACATGTGTGGGAATCCGCTCCCATAATAAGTTCTCCCGGACAAACATAGTCCTCCACCATGATCTGATGGCAGACCCCCTTGCCCTCATAAAAAGCAATTTTGTGCTCTCTGGCAAAGTTTCTCATTTTCCTATGAGCCTCCGCAGTCTTGGGATTCTCCGCCGGGATGTTGTGGTCGATGATAAAGACCAGCTTATCCTTATCCGCGATCTTTGGATGCTTCAGATCGTTGTGAAACATATCAATGGTCAAGTGTGTAGTTCCGTCATTGCTCATGAGACGGTCCAGTTCCACTGTATGGATCTCCCCCGCCTTGACTTCCGGCACTTTGGCCGCCCTTGCAATTATCTTTTCTCCGATCGTCATTCCCATAGCCTATACCTCGCCTTCATTCAAAAAGTTGATCAATCCGCCGTGGTCCAAAATATTCTGCATATAAGGCGGAAGCTTTGTACAAGGCAATGTCTCATCCTTGGTTATGATCACTCCCTCAGTGAGATTAAGCTCGATCTCATCTAACTGTTCCACTTTGTCATACAGATCCCCGCTCACAACGACCGGAAGACCGATGTTGATGGCATTACGGTAAAAGATCCTGGCAAATGACTTTGCGACAATGGCCTTCACGCCCAGTGCCTTTAAAACACTCGGTGCCTGTTCTCTGGAAGATCCGCAGCCAAAATTCTCACCGGCCACAACAATATCGCCTTCCTGTACCTTATTTGAAAAATCCGGATCAATGGATTCAAACGCATATACTTTCATTTCCTCAATATTCGGCAGAAGCAAATACTGAGATGCTATGATCTGGTCCGTATCCACATCGTTGTGGAACTTAAATACTCGACTCATAATCGACCTCCTTGTATAAATTCTCATTTTAATAAGAATACTATAAAACAG
>OLSH01000786.1_pt1 | contig 22134 bp, 22 predicted proteins | sample 1643221 | NCBI WGS metagenome assembly OLSH01 (sample SAMEA3136681, study PRJEB25190) | human gut metagenome | biome: human gut; feature: human-associated habitat; material: faeces | place: Austria | collected 2013 | reverse complement strand
GGTTCTAACTTTTGCCACGGAGTATAGACTTTTGCCAAAAAGTACAGGGTTTCGTTCTGTGGTATCCATTTACCCAAATACTACAGAACAAAACCCTGTTTTCCACTTACCCCACCCGGAGTAAAATTTTTAATTCACATCTAATTTTTCCATAAAAACACAAGTCCATTTTTTCCAAAAATACCCGAAAAGCCCGGAAAATCAACGTTTCTTAACGAGAAGAGCCACGGTTTCCACATGTCTCGAGTGTATAATAATGATGTCCACAGGGCAGAATTGGCCCCGGGCGGACACGCTGTCCCCCTACCATATCTGAGTGTATGACTGGTTCTTTCATCCCACTCTTCACCTGTATTCGAATTATATCATAGATTTATAGATTTGAAGATACCTTTCGTATCTCAGACTAAGAAATGTATTGCTGGCAAAATTAGTGCCAACAATAAAACCCTCAGCGCCATCTCTGAAGACTTTATTCTTAGCAGTAATTATAAAGCCAAGACTTTCTATGTACCCACCGGAGCTTGATTTGCTATTCTAAACCGCAGCTACTCCGATGGGCTGACACTGCAGTTCCTGTTATGTTTTTCTATGTTTCATTTTCATTTGTCCACTCCGGCATATCAAACAAACTCATCTGCCCCTCAATGATCTCCTCTTCCATCCACCACGAGAATACATCCTCCGCTGTTTTCCACTTCGTCTTTCCTCCGTCAGCATGGATAGCGTCCAACATCTTCCCGAAGGATCTTATATACGCCCTCTGGTAGGTTGGGAATAGACGAAACTCTGTCCAACGGTTCTTCCCTGCCATGGGGCATCCCAAACAGCCAACTCGGTAGAATCCCATATCATAAAGCGGATTAATTTCCAGGCGCTCGCTGCGTATATATTCCCACACATCCGAGTCCCGCCAATCCACAATCGGATTGCAGATCCTTTTCCCTTTTAATGTACAACTCTCAAACAGCATTCGTTGCTCATCATTGTCATTATTCAGGATAATCTTCTTACTGGGATCCGAGACAAAATTTTCAAAAACCCCCCGATTATTCTTCCGCTTTACACTCTCCGCCCATCGCACACCGGTAGTAATAAATCGATCACGGCAGGAGTTCTCTTTACAAATCTGACAGCAATATCTCTGCAGCCTTGTTGGCGGAAACTTTTTCATGGGAATCAGCGACCACATGGTAACTCTCTGTCCTTTGTATATCGGATAATTCACACAGCAGGTAATCCCCTCCAGTTCTAACCTGCGAAAAATATCTCTCACATAGTAAATGGTCTGAGGTGCATCTGCTGTAGTCAGGTTGTGATGAATCTCAAATGGTATCCCGGCACGTCTGACAATTTCCCTACAGACTGCGCTGTCTTTTTTATGGAAAGCTTTCCATATGAAAGATAATGGAAAGAATCATTTAATGGAAAGTAATGCTCTAAAAAGTTGATATCCTGTGAAAGTTTAATAGGATTTCTTTCCATAATCTTTTATACTTTAGGAACCACAGACTGTGGAAATAAACTAAAGGAGCAAAAGATGATGAAAGAACTCTTAACAATTCAGGAATCCTGCAATGGTATAAGTGAAGCCATGGGGAGGCTTCAGTATTCTCCACGGACCATTGAAGGGTTTCAACTCGACTGCAGACGTTTTCGCAATTATGCTGTACAAAAAACTGGCACGGACCTTTTAACTGATGAAATCTGTGCTGATTATCTTCAAAACTGTGTTGGATATCCTTTTGTTGGAGAGGATCGGCCTTTAACAACAAAAGAAGCAGCCTTGATCCGCTGTATACGCAGGCTGCTGGAATACCAGCAGTATGGGACACTGTTTGGTGTGAAAAAACGAAGCTCAGTTTCAATCGATGCCTGGGCAGCGGAAGATACCCATTACGTTTCTGCATATATAGAAGCCATGCAGACAGCAGATAACAGCGAGGCAACGAAAAAGATGCGGAACAGCCATGTCCGGAAATTCTATCAGTTTCTTTCCAGCCGTGAGCTGAATGGAATAGGAGAAGTATCTCCTGGGGTCATACGGGATTTCTGCTGTTCCCTTACAAACTATTCTCCGGTCTTTGCAAGGCATATACTCTGTACGGTCCGCAACTACTTTCGCTTTTTGTACAGAACTGGGTATTCCTCATACGACTGGTCCGAAGCAGTGCCGCGGATGACGGTTCCCTCCAACCTGAATGTTCCGCAATTATGGGGGAGGGAAGATATAGTAAAATTATTGCGCAGCATTGACCGTGGAAACCTGGCCGGAAAACGAGATTATGCCATTATCCTTCTGGTCGCGCAGCTTGGACTCCGGGTATCTGATGTGGCAAATCTACAGCTTGAAAACCTGAAATGGGAGCGCAGTGAGCTTGTTATGGTACAGCATAAAACAGGAAATCGTACTGTATATCCGCTGCTGAAAGACGTTGGGTGGGCAATAGCAGAGTACCTTAAGGAACGGATATCTGCAAATATTTCGAGTCCGTATGTTTTTGTTAAAAATAATGCTCCATATGGTCCAATGTTGTCCTCATCCATTGGATGTATCCTTGACCGTTGTATGAAGCGCGCTGGCATTCATAAGCAAAGAGGCGTTACAAGCGGGATGCATTCCCTCCGACACGCTCTCGCATGCAGGCTCCTGGCACAGAATACTTCTTTATATATGGTCGCGGATATTATGGGACATTCCAGCTATGCCTCTTCCTCTCCATATCTAAAAGTAGATATTGAAGGGATGCGCAGATGTGCGCTCTCTCTTGGGGAGGTGTAAGCAAATGCGTGAAGAATCAAAATATAAATCCTATGAATTTTCGGGCATACTTGCCGGACATCTGCAGACGTTTATTGCTGAAAAGCGGGGGCTTGGCTGTATTTATAATACAGAAGCCAAACAGCTGAGCCGGTTTTCTCGGTTTTCTCTTAACTACATGATAACGCCTGACGACCTCCCGGAAAGCCTTGTCAAGGACTGGATTGCAAAAAAACCGACTGATTCCGACCGTAATCAGTATTCGCGCTATTCTCTAATCGGTCAGTTTGCCAGATATATGGTAAGATTGGGATATTCTGCTTATGTGCCAGTAGGTGGAGACATCGGGAAAATACACCGCACATTTATTCCTTACATTTTTACCCATAATGAGATCAAGGCTTTGTTTACAGTTTTTGATTCTATTGAAACACCCCTGCGATCAGGGGCCCCTCGGAGGAAGTATATCATCCCCGTTTTATTCCGCCTGCTTTACTGTTGCGGTCTACGGGCTTCGGAAGCTTTATCCCTGAAAGGGGAGGAGGTTGACCTGGAGAAAGGAATACTGACAATCCGAGACAGTAAGTTTGGAAAAACCAGGTATGTCCCCATGTCAGCACAGATTACAGACAGATGTGCGGAATACGATAAAACCCGTTTAACCAGACTCAGGGGCAATGACTGGTTTTTTGCAGCTCCGGATGGTGGACGCTATGATGTCAGGTCTCTATACTGTATCTTTCGGAACTGTCTGTGGAAAGCCGGCATATCACATGGTGGCAAAGGGAACGGCCCTCGTGTTCATGATTTTCGCCACACATTTGCAGTTCACTGCCTGCAGAAATGGGTTGCCAGTGGCGAGGATCTTACCACAGCCCTTCCCAGGCTGTCAGCCTATATGGGGCATCATGATTTTGCGGCAACCGAACAGTATCTCCGTTTAACAGCGGAGGTATATCCTGAGATTGCAGCATTGATGACGGAAAGATATGGATATATCATTCCTAAGATAGAGGGGGTACCGGATGAAGAAGACTGACTTTGCACAGTGCCTTGAGACGTATCTAAGGATATATCTTCCTGGACAGGCCGGTTTATCGGAAAATACAATCATGGCATACAGGGACACATTTATCCAAATACTGCGTTTTACCGAAAACACTAAGAAAAAATCACCAGATAAACTGACGCTTTCTGATTTTAATGTTTTATTTATAGAAGAATTCCTTGGGTGGCTTGAAACAGAAAACCATAACAGTATTTCAACTCGCAACCAAAGGCTGGCAGCTATCCGCGCTTTCGTTAAATATGCCCATTCCCGTTACCCGGAGTTCATGCTTGAAGCCCAGAAAATTTCTGATATCCGGGTAAAGAAACGGCCAAAGCCGGAATTGGCGCATTTAACGCCGGACGAGATCAAAGCAATCCTGGATTCTGTACCTACAGATAATCGGTATGGCAGGCGTGACCTGGCTTTGCTTGCCCTGCTGTACGATTCTGCCGCGCGGGTTCAGGAATTGTGCGACTTACGGGTACGGGATGTCCGTCTTCAAAAACCATATACAGTAAAGCTGGTTGGCAAAGGGCATAAAGCACGCTGCGTCCCCGTCATGGATAATACTGTTGATATTTTGATGAAATATGTGACAGAAAACCATTTAAATGTGACAGAAAAGGCGAGCAATCCTTTTTTCTTCAACCACATGAATACTGCCCTTACCAGAGCAGGAGTAGCTTATATCTTAAAAAAGTACTGTGATATGGCACGCAGAAGTGCTCCTGGCCTTCCAAAAATGATTTCACCACATGTCCTAAGACATTCCAAAGCAATGCATATGCTCCAGGCCAATATGCCGCTTACAGATATCCGCGATTTTCTTGGACATGAGCATGTTGATACAACAGAAATTTATGCCAAAACGGATACAGAAATGCGCCGCAAAAAACTTGAAGAATCTCAAATTTCCATTGACAAGAAACTTCCAGATTGGAACAGCGATAAAAATCTAATGGCAATTCTCATGAATCTATGTGGTAAGTCTTAAGCCCTGATAGTGAAATATTATGGAAAGAGTTTGAAGCAAAATTCAGGCTCTTTTCTTATTATATAAGCATTTTGTCTGGAGTATGGAGATTACTTTTCATTTTATATTACTTTCCATTATCTTTCCCTCCACTATCTGTTACAACCAAGGAGCGTCCGTATAGTCTTAGGGACATCTCGGACGCCATCTTCACTCTTTCTATCGCTTTCTGCTCTAAATCCATTCAAAAAAGAGTCAGATATCTTTTCCCGGCCGGAACTCTGCCTCCTTCTTTTTAGCTCTCTTGCAAGAGATAAAAGACACTGATTTTCATCAGTCTCTCCCCATCATAACGATCTGCTCTTTTCTACTTACACAGTGAACACCATCACCTCCTTCACAACAAAGCCTCACCATATTCCCAGATTTACATATTCATTTGCGGTCCCTGAGTTATCTCTGCCTCCTGAAACAGCCCAACATATTGACTAATCTCATCTGCCAATATCTGGTAATCCTTCTGGTTCGGCTTATAGACATACCATTCCTTCTCCTTGTTTTCCCAAATGTGCGGGATAATCCCTTCCTTGAAATTGGGATTGCTGACCGCCTTCTTGCCCCAAATATCCCGAAATTTCAACGCATTGGTATCAACAGTTCCTTCTTTTCGGTTAAGCATTGTCATAACGATTCCGTCATATGTTGTAGTAGAAGATCTGGAAAACTCTAGACGCATACGAACATCTTCATTTACCTTCACATAACCACAGCTTCCGATATATGTTGCATCTTCGCTGTATCGGGTCATACCAAGCATCTTTTTTAACTCCATTCGCAAAAAATTCACCGTTTAACCTCCTCTATCTTTTTTACAATTTAATCAGTGGCCCTGTAAGATTTCTAGCTCTTGAACCAAATCTGCATATTTATCGCCCACCTCAGACATTTTCTTATAATCGCTTTGTTCCGGATAAATAAAATAAAGGCTATCACGATAAATGCGTTTACTTACCAACGCCCTATCATAACAACCTTCTAGCTTCTAAATTAACAAAAATGACCAGTCAGGTTCAATCCTGCCGGTCATTTTTATTATGTATCATGATACTTGATTATCTCTTAAATTTATGCAAGCCTGTATCTCTTATTTAATTATATTTCTTTCGTATCTATAATTCACCCCAGCTTTTTCCGCTTGGTTCATCTGGTCTTTACGCTCAATATGATAGATACGGTTTCCTTTTTTGAATTTAGCGCCTGTCTGTTTAAACCAGAAAGGAACATCATACTCCACACATTGCTGCATGGTATCTAAGATCCATGCGTAATCACAAATCCTGGCCTCTGGGCCAGACTCCCCACCACAGGTAACTTGTTCAATTAATCCGGTTGCCAGATATCTGCGAATCTCAATCCGTTCCAGCATTGGTTCATGAATGAGCGTCCGGTGCCTGATTGGTAAATTCAGAAAAATAGGGAGCCGATAATCGGCCCTATTCTGATTCTCACAGGTACAGCAAATTGTAACATTGTCATATCCTTCTCCCCAGTCTTTTGGAAGTCCAACTTGGAATCGATGGATTCGTTTTGTAATGATTACAAAGTGCAGGTCGCCCCTCTCCCGGATCATCTTCCATGCTTCAGGCCGCCATTCATCCGCTTCTTCTACAAAGAAATCCGAGGTCATACAAGTATACACCAATCCCTCATCCGGCTGTAATTTATATAAACCTTTTCGATTACGCTTAACCGGCAGATTGAAGCTGGATGTCCTGGCTATGATACTGCTGTCTTTCCCGAATTCGGCATCTCTGCGATACACATAGCAGTTTAAACACCCCGGACTTATTTTTTTACATCCATGCCATGGGTTCCAGGTTGCCATAATGCCACCTCCTACATAAATAAAGGGCCTTATGATATGTTCAAAAAGGAACTGATCTGATAACATCTTTCTATTCTATAAGCTGGAAACTGTCGACTTAGCCGTTACCTTTCAGCCATTTTATATATTCACTTTGACTCCCATCCCAATAACAATATATACATCGTCCATTTTTAAAATCATGGGCACAATTGGGATAGCCATATAGGACGTGGGCACATTCAGGACACAATGCCATCATTTTTGAAGTTGATTTTAGAAACTCACTCCCACATTCATCACAAATGGAATAATTATCCTTATTCATGCTACACCCCGCATATTTCAAGTTGTTGCTCAATACATCTCCCTGACAAAGCTAAATTTAGTATTCATCTTCGGACTGAAAATTATTGTAGTACGATACAAAACTGTTTATAATCTCTTGACGGGAACCAGTACATTGGGTTTCAATCCCGCCGTTTTTCAAGCTGTCAATCCACTCTCCGTCAATCATACAGCCAACATCCATACTGATGCTGTATTTAGCTTTTTCAAGTAACGGAACATCTGAAATATCACCAAGGCAATACAAGTAACCGCATAATAATCGAATATATTCAGAACTGCCCGGTTGATAATTTGCTATTTCCATCTGTATTAAATTGATTATTTCCTGTTTAGGTATATCTTTAAAATGAAATCCGTAATTTTTTATTATTTGCTCTGCTCGCTGATCATTTGTCATATTTGAACTTCCTCTCTAGTAGCCCGATTTTCAATTGCACTTTTAGGCCTAAGAGCCCCGTTCTATTCACCTCTCTCATGAAACACCATTAGGTACTCCTGCTCCCCAGTTTCTTTCTCTATCATGCTGTTTTCAACACGGAACCCTTCCGCCCGGTAGAATGCCACAGCGCCTGTATTCTTCTCATATACATGCAACGACAGGCGCTTTTTCCTCTTTACCTCTGAAATCAGCTGATGGCCGATCCTCTGCCCCCGGTGTCCCTCCGCTACAAATAATCCGGCAATATATTCTGCGTCCATGCCAATGAAGCCTTGGACCTCACCGTCTTCCTCAAATACATACACCTCTGCATTTGGCAGCACGGAGCGGACTGTCTCATAATTCTGTCTCCAATACTCCTCTTTTATAAATGGATGAGCCTTTAAATTTCCCTCCAGCCAAATCTCCATAATCCTATCCAAATCCCGAAACTCAAATAACCGAATCATCTAATCTGACGCCTCCTCTTTCTACTGCTATTATACAGGAGCAGACATGAGATCGCAATATATTTTAGAACATTTGTTCTTTTCGCGTTTGGCCACTGTTTTGGGATTGCATTGCAATGAAAACTTGTATGGAAAGACTTACGTTTAAAGCTGTAGTTCCTGTCCAATCTGACTTCCTCCCAGGCAGTCCCGCTGAAACTCATCTTCCGTTTTTATAAACAGGTTGTCATTATTGTCTGTATCCCAGAACCCAATATAAATATCACCCTTCTCCGTCCGAATAGGCCGGTAAAATAGTTCTTCTCCCCAGCCACTGTCTGCCATCGCCTTCCACTCTTCCATCACAGCCGCGAGTTCCCGGTCATTTAATTCTCCGTAAGTTCGTACTGTAAGCACACCCCAAAGGCTACCGGCATATGCCTCTACATCTGGCGTCATAGATGCAACCCGTTTTTTTAGCAGTTCAGAAAACAGATATTCCGCCAGACCTTTCTCGGGGCAGTTTTTTAAGCTGGCCTGGATCTTTTCCCGAATCATGTTTTCATACGAGAAAAGTTCCTCTCCGCTTAAAAGCTCCGGCACAAAGGATTCACTTCCATTCCAATAGGCGGTTACAGCCAATGAATTGTACAGACGGAACTCCTGAACAGACGGACTCAGTTCCTGTATCGGATGTGCCTTGCAGATCAGCGTACCAAATGTTGTCTGCACCGGCCCATTTTCTTTCATTTTCTGCAAACCATATTCCCGGAAACAGACATATGGTTCCAGCTCCTTCTCGATGTAAATCTGATGTAAATTTAGCAGATACTTTGCATAGCTCTCCACAGACAACTCCTGAACCGGAAGAAATTCATAGTCCTTATAATTACAAATAATCTGGCACGCTGCATCTGCATCCCTAGGAACCTCCGCCTCCAGGGAAGCCAGAAGTTTCTTTCTCGACACAGAGGTTTTATCCGCCAAATTTTGTATCTCCATCGCAATCTGGTTCAGCTCCCTCAATGTGAGCCGTGGAGGTAAGAACTGCTCCAACTCCCAGATATTGCTGAGATAGTCCGCCACCTCATCAACGTCATATGTTCTGCACTTCTCCTCCAAGGCCTCCAGCTGTTTCTCCGTCATAGGGAAATAAAAACAAATCTTTTCCGGATACCTCTTATCAAATGCCAGATATACCCGGAATACTGCTGATCCAAGCTGCACCACTTCCGGATTCTGCTTCTTTCCCACTGCCGGTTTTGGCGCATTGATTCTTGTGACGAGCCCCTCATCTGTCAACCTCTCACTGGCTTTCATATGGAAACGGCCATATGCCTCATAATCAAAGTAGCCGGTCAGTTCCACCGGCAGCGTTCTTCCTTCCCGCTCAAACAGATCATGTCCATACTTTTCCAGGGATTTTATCTCTGGATGGCATTCGTATTGGTCTAAATGCTCCATTGCCTCCACAATCCGCATCAAAGAATCCGGCTTTTCATTCTGCAGCACAGTCTCAAAGACAGCCCGCTCCTGTTCTGTCCAGGAACCAATCTTTGCGGCAAGGTAGTTTAACTGCCCCAGGTTTGAATCGTGAAACACAAATTCTCCAATTAACAGATGTGCCAGACCAGCCACCGGCGCTTTCACATCTCCTATGAATGGAATCATCCTGGAAGGATGGTACCCGGCCAGTTCCTTCTGGAGCTGCTCTGCCTGTTCCTCCGAGGCCGGCAGCTTCATCCAAATTCCGCCATCCCAGTTTTCACGCTTCACAAACACTTCCATTTAAGCCCCGCTCCCTTCCTCATTCTTTCTATATTAAATATGGTTCCGATGATTTAAGTAAGGATATTACCCGGCAGCGCTCCCGACTGTACTTCCTGCCCCTGAGACTCGCCCTCCTTCTGTCCCTGAACCAGTTCTTCCGACTGAAACAGAGACAGATATCCATTAACTGCCTCCGCTATCTTCTGGTAATCCGCCTCTTCCATCTCACAATTCCACAAGACAGAATCTATATACGAGCTCAATTCCGGCCCTACCATCCGTTCCCCTTCCGTTTCTTGTTTCAGTCCGGTCACATCACTGATTAAAAACTTCATCTGATCCACCAACCCATTGGTCCGCTCCAGTACAGAGACGGTAAGACGGGTATATCCACTGTCCAGGAAGCCCTGTCCCAGCTCAATCTTCCCTCTGAGATTCTCCTCCAGTCTCCCATAGCAGGCTTTCCCCACATAATACATATCCTGCATCGCAATCCGCCCTTCAAACATCTTTTTCAACTCTTCCGATACCATTCTGCTGCTCCTCCATTTCTACCGTTCCTATACCTCCCTGTAATACCAACAATAAAAACCCCAGCTGTGATAGGGCTATCACATGGTGTCTGGGGACTTTATTCTTGCTACTGTCAGGATCCCGGCAGGCAGGAATCCGTTGATTCTGCCGCCGGTCTTAATCATAGTCGTCAATTCTCTGTGTCATCACAATCCCTGAGTGGAACTGGATTTCAATCTTATCTTCGCTGATTACCTTGATGGCCTTAATCAGCCGCCTGACCAGTTCATCGTCAAACTGGCGCTTTAGATAGTTGGTCTTTTGGATATACTGGCCCATGCCTTCCACTCTCTGGTCGTAGGCTTCGGCCAGCTGTTTTTCCCGGATCAGCTCCGTCCTCTTTTTCTTGAAGGCCCGGATCTGGTCCGCGATCTCCCGGTACGCCCGGTCGAACTCCTCATCGGCGCTCTCCGTTTTGGCACTGTCCTCGATTAGGGCCAGCATCTGCTTCTGCAGCGCATCGATCTTCTCATCATATTCGGTTGGTTCCACGTTATCCGAGTAGCTGCCCAGGATCCGGATGACATTATCCCGGAAGGCATCGATGAACTCCCCTTCATCCTTTACCACGGAGTTGACGGCCTCCATAATCGCTTCGTGGAGCGCTTTTTCTTCCAGACTGGGGGAATGTTTACACTTCTTTGTTCCACTCTTCAAGCGGCTGTAACAGCGCCACACCGGCTTCTTTGTTCCGCCGTTCACCCATACCTGCCTGCGGTAAGGCTGTCCACACTCTTTGCAGTACATGATATCAGCCAGCACATACTTGGAACTGTATTTTCCCCGAATGGTGGTTCCCTTCTTTTTTGCCGGGCGGTAAACATTCGCCCGGCGGGCCCGCTCCTCTTGTACCTGGTAAAACAGTTCCCGAGGAATAATCGCTTCATGGTTGCCTTCGATATAATACTGTGGCATAATTCCTTTATTGACCGCCCTCTTCTTCTCCAGGAAATCTACCGTATAGGTTTTTTGCAGCAGCGCATCCCCCATATATTTTTCATTCATCAGCATCTTGGAAATCACGGAAGCATGCCAGCTGGTGTTTCCTGTCACGGTTTTCACTCCCTCGTTTGTGAGGATCTCTGCAATCTTATTGATGCTGCTCCCTTCCAGATACATCCGAAAAATCCGGCGCACCAGCTTCGCCTCATTGGACTCAATGATCAGGTTTCCCTCCTCATCCTTGGTGTACCCGAGGAACTTATTGTGGTTGACATACACCACCCCGTTCTCAAACTGCCTCACATATCCCCAGTGGACATTTTCACTTAGGTTCCGGCTTTCCTCCTGGGCCTGGCTGCTCAGGATGGTGATTAACATCTCCCCGCCATCTCCCAGGGTGTTGATATTCTCCTTCTCGAAAAACACCGCGATATTTTTCGCTTTCAGCTTTCTTATGTTGGTGAGGGAATCCACCGTGTTTCTGGCAAAGCGGCTGATGGATTTTGTGATGACCATATCAATTTTCCCCGCCATACAGTCATCAATCATAGCCTGGAAATCGTTCCGTTTCCGGATCATAGTAGCGCTTTTTCCGTCATCGGCATAAATTCCAGCCAGGATCCACTCCGGGTTACTGTTGATTTTCTCTGTATAATAGCTGACCTGGGCTTCATAGCTGGTCTCCTGCTGTTCCTGCTGGGTGCTGACCCGGCAGTAGGCCGCTACTTTCAGTCTCTTGTATTGTGTCCGCGCACTCCGGCTATTCTCCGGATTGGGCGGTATCACAGATATATGTTTCTTTACTACGGTTGCTGTTCTGGACCGGCGCATCCAGTCTCCTCCCTTCTACTGCCTCCCGGATGGGAAGCTCTATTTTTACTCGATTGATTAATTCAAATTCAAACCGTCTGTCTTCGTGTATTACAATCCGGCGTATGATGGTCTGAAAAAGCCTGCTGTCAAATCCTTCTGTAAATACAACCTCTTTCAGTACCGCCTTCAGTTTTTCCGTTTGGTAATCCCGGTCCCGGATACGGGCTACCCTGTACTGGGATCTGGCACGTTCATAGATCACCTGCACCATTTCCTTCGCCGGATATCCCGGTTCTTCCTCCAGAGCCTGCAGCTTCCTGGTCAGTTCCGCCGCTTCCCGGCTGTATGGCAGCCCCTGCTCGGCCGCTTCTGGCTCCAGACGGAGCCTGCCGCCCTTTAGCAGTCTTAAAAGTTCCATAAATGCATTTATAATCTGGCTGTCTACCAGAAACACATTTCGGCAGTAAACCCTGTTTCCATTTATGTAGTGCTTGCATTTCCAGACGATTTTTTCTCCCGGCTGGCCGCAGTGTTCCACATACCTGCGGTAGGGCTGACCGCAGATTCCACAGACCAGACGTTCTGCGAACATGGAGCGTTTCCCGAAGCTGTTGGGCTGCATGATGCGCCCCAACTCCCTACTTTTTTCTTTTCTGCGCTCCTGTACCTTGTAAAACAGTTCCGGTTCCACAAGGGCTGGATAGAATTCGTCTCCCAGATACCTTCGGTTCTCCAGGATTTTTCCAACCGTCCCATGGTTCCAGACCGGCTTATGGTTTGCATTGAGCGCTCCCAGCTCCGTGAGCCTCCTTGCAATCTGGTACAGGGAGTCCCCTTCCGAATAGGCCTGAAAGACTTCTTTCACAAGTTCCGCCTGTTCTGGAACTATAAAAATTTTTCCTCCTATCATCCGATACCCCAGCGGCATATGGCGTTGTTTCATACTCAGCACACCTCCTGTTCATTTTCTTCCAGTTCTAGACCGTTCTTCAGCCGGAATACCAGCCGGCGCCCGGGCAGCACCGTGATATAGTCCACCAGCAGCAGGAACAATTCCTCGTCATATGCTTCCAGAATGGCAGGGCGGTTGCGGAAAACGCTTATCAAATATTCGGTCTGGGATATCTCCCATTCAAAGGCTTTCTGTCCCTGCAGCTGCCGCAGCCGCCTCCGGTGCGCTTCCAGCTGTGCCTCAATCTGGTTCTGTCTTTCGATAAAAATGGCAGAACTTATGCTGCCTTCGGTTAATACCCTGCCCAGCCTGTATCCCTGCCGTTTTAGTTCCTGGATATTCTGTTCTATCTCCTGCATTTCCCGGTCCTGCTCGGGGTTGCCCTGGATTGCCTTCAGTGCCGCCAGCATGGGGATCAGGATCTCCTCATAGTTGCTGGCAAGCCGGTTCCAGAGCGTAAGAAATGCAGCCTGGATGACATCTTCACGGACTGCCTTCTGGCTGCATTTCTTACTATCCTTTATATGCTGGTAGCAACACCACTGGATTTTTTCATATGGTTTTCCGATGTAGATTTTCTGCCTGCGGAAACTTGTCCCACACTCCCCGCAGACAATCCGGCTGCTGAATGCATACCGGTTCTGATACACGCTGGTATCCTCCACACACTGCCGTTCCCTCCGGTACTCATAAATCTGGCGGACAGCCGCAGCCTCCTCTCTTGTAATGATGGGTTCATGGTCATCTGTAATCAGATACTGGGGCAGTTCTCCCCGGTTGGTTTTATGAATGAATGGGACTCCATCGGTCGTATAGGTTTTCTGAAGCAGCAGATCCCCTTCATAAACACAGTTTTGCAGGATTCCTTTTATCACATTTTCCTGCCATTCCTTTGCTCCGCGGATGGTGGGAATCCCTGCCGCCTCCAGTTCCGCGGCAATGGTATAGGATCCTTTCCCTCCCAGGTATTCATCAAAGATCCAGCGCACGATCTTCGCTTCTTCCTCTTTTATTACCAGTTCTCCGTCCTCATTGTTTTCATATCCATAGGGAGGGCTGCCAATGATAAAGGTACCGTTCTGAAACCGCCGTACTGCTGACCATTTGCTATTGGAAGATATATTCTCGGATTCTCCCTAGGCGATGGAGCTTAAGATGGTTATCATCTGTTCGCTCTTTTCCATAAGGGTGTTGACCCTCTCCTTCTCAAAGTAAACGCCTATCCCAAGGGCTTTCAGTTCCCGGATGGCTTTGATGCTGTCCAATGTATTTCTTGCAAACCGGGTCACGGACTTTGTCAGGATTAAATCAATTTTCCCTTGCCGGCAGTCCTCCATCATCAGCTGGAAGTCATCCCTCCGGTACAGCTTTGTACCGGTCCGGCCTTCGTCTGCATAAATACCGGTCAGCACCCAGCCCTCCTTTTCTCCAATCAGCCGGGTGTAATAGTCTACCTGGGCTTCAAAGGAATTCTTCTGGTCCGCTGAGTTCGTACTGACACGGCAGTAGGCGCAGACACGTTTGACTTCCACCGCATTGGCGGCGGAACCGCTGCTAACAGGCTCAATTTTTGTGACTTTCTTTACAACCTTCTTCGCCATAGGCTTCTCTCCTTTCTTTCATTGCTCTCCTGTTAGCACCACACAATACCACAAGTTTTCAGATATATCTAGTGTTTTTACCCATATACTTTCGACAATTCTGGAGAAAATGTTTCCCGGTTCAAGGCATCGATTTTTTTGTATTCCTCTTCTGAGATAAAGCCATTTTCCAGCATCAGATTCAGCAGTTTCCGGGCTACACTGTACCGGACTTCGTTTGTTTCCTTCTTCTGTCCCATAGACCTGCCTCCTAATGAATGGATAAATTCGGGCTGTCTTCCGGTATCGTCAATGCCGAGTCCTTTAACACAGGAGTGCAGAGCACTTCAATCCTTCCCTGCTCCGGCGAATAAGCCTCTACGCCAAAGCTCTGCAAAAACTCTACATAGACAATGATGTCCTTCACATTGCGGCTCACGCGGTCGGGACCGCTCACCACTAGGATATTCACACACCCCTGTGATACCGCGTCGGTCAACGCCTGGAGTCCGGGCCGGTTCATATCCCGGCAGGAACCGGTGTCCTGGGAATGACCGACTACCTCCCAGCCCATGCGGGAGGCATATTCGGTTAATTTCTGATCCTGCCGTTTCAAACTCCCATACCGGTCCTCCGGCGCATCAATCCGGGTATATACCCATGCCTTTTTCTTCTCATTCATAAGATCCTCTCCCTCTCTTCTGGATTTCCATGCTCAATCGAACTTTAAATCTATATATACTCTTTGGCTCCTTCTGCCCTTTCGTTCTTCTCCGTTTTGCTAAGGCCGACACTGATTCGCAGCGCATGATCCACCTGCTTTATATCCTCTTCCGTCAACCGGCCTATGTACTCCCGCAGACGGACACGGTCGATGGTTCGGATCTGCTCCAGCAGTACAACGGAGTGCTCTTTCAGGCCGCAATGGTTGGGACTGATTGGGACATGGGTTGGCAGCGGATGCTTGTCCTGCCTGCTGGTTACGGCCGCTACAATCACGGTTGGGCTGAACCGGTTCCCCATGTCATTCTGGATCATCAGCACCGGCCTTACGCCGCCCTGTTCGCTGCCGGTTACCGGTGTTAGGTCTGCATAATATAAATCGCCCCTTAAAATATTCACTTTGGTTCTCCCCTCTCTTACCCGATTTTCTGGAAACAAAAAATCCCCTCACTCGTATTTAGCAAGGGGATGAATCTCTATGTAGTTTTATGCAGTTCTCTTTTAAATCCGGACTTTACTCAAGGGATATTTTGTATGCTCCTTTCGATAATCCTCCCACATCTGTTTCCAGTCGATGCTGCCGCGTTTGCAAGAGCTGTGATTGGACGATTCTGGTCTCCCAAACCGGATATACATTACCACTGTCTTTTTGCTATCATTCCTCATAATTTGCTTCCTCCTCTGATGATTTATTCTTTCTGTACCACAACATATCTGAATGATCCTGAAACAGCTTATCGCCATATCCAATAAAAATGGATGGTATTCTTAGCCAATCTGACAAAAATTCACTGTTTCGATAAACTGCATCTGATGGCGGCGGTTAAGAAACAGCCGCCGCCACACAGTAAAAAACGTACTTGTTCTTCATTTCATTTTCATTTGATACATCTTGCCCCTATTCGGCACACCTTCCCGGAGCCTGGCAGTCGATTACAACCGGCCCTGGCAAGGCCGTCATGGACACAGCTTCTTTTGCTGCCCCAGCCGGGATCTCCGGCTGCCGCCCTCATTGCGTGATCCCTCGGTCAAGAGGGGCTGTGACTGGACGGAAGTATCATCATAGGCTGCCCAGGTCATGGCGGGATGGCCCGGCCACGGGCCATTTAAAGAACAGAAAAAACCGCTCTGCACCTTCGATATGATCGGATTGACAGAATACTAGAGATCCTGCAGGTGGTCATGGCGTATCTTTCTATGCCGCTTTCGCTTTCGCGCTGGACAGCTAACGTATCGTAATCGCTGGATATGAAGTTTTCAAGGAACAACGGGGACTGAATAAGCCCCTTCACTCCTATAAAGGAAAAAGTGAAGGGGCCCACAACCTCAGAAAACAAAAAATTTATTCTATTTTTTCACGGAGCTTTCTCAGAAGCCGTTTCTTCCGCTTACTCACTGCCTGCTGGGTAACTCCGAGACGGGCTGCCAGCTCGCCTTCCGTAATCCCAGAAAAGAACAAAGCGTCAATCAACAGCCGTTCCTCCACGTTCAGTTCATCCAGCGCCTGGTACAGTCTGCGGTTATCTTCGGCCCGGATCATTTCCTCCTCAATTCCTGGAGCCGCGCGGACCACCCGGTATTCCGCGTTCACGCCTTCCTCCTGGAACCGTTCCAGCGACATCTCGATCTGCCGGATGACACGATTCTGATACCGTTCCGCCTCACGGGCTTTATGATAGGCGTAATAAACTTCTCTGCTCACTTCCACACGTTCTCTCTGTACAATAATGGTATAAATCCTTTCTTCCGCCATAGGGCTTGTCCTCCAATTCTTGAAATTTGAAATGAAGAACAAACCCGGCGGTGATCGGCACCGGATGATATGGACAGAAACACAGAAAGCATGTTGATACGATAAAGAATAATCTGCTGTATCCTGCTGCCTGTGTCTGTCTTTTTTCTGCCTTAATTGCTGATCCCTGTCCCCAGCCGGGAACAGAGACACTGCCTGCCTTTGTTTTAGGCCGATTCTGTTTTCTGTGTTACAGCTGACCTAAAATATCGCTGCTTCGAATCAGCAGCGGCAAAGAAATCAACCAACGCAAAAAAATCCCCCCAAACATCAGCGGTGCTCAGGGAGATCTATTTTCTATGACCATGTTAACAGAACCCTTTCAGCACGGCTTTTTTTTGACGGGCTGTCGGGTTAACTGTATGTTAAATAATCCACAATATCAGCTTAAATGGGATTATAAAATAGGGGAGGGCTTCGGCACCGTTCGACAAAAATACCGAGAAGTACAGTGTCTCCTCGGTATTTTTCAGATTTATTTATTTTTGCTTTTATCAACAAAGCGATATCCAATCCCCCAGACGTTTTTAATATATTCCCGGTTGTAGGCTGTCAGCTTTTTCCGGAGGGTCTTAATCTGGCTCTTTACTGCTTCATCTATATCGTATGCATTTTCATTATTCCAGACCAGGCTATAGAGTTGTTCTCTGCTCAGGACTTGGCCTGCATGGCTTGCAAGGCAGAAAAGAAGGTCAAACTCCTTGCGGGTCAGATTTAATTCTTGTCCGTCTAGCAATACCATCCTTCGCTCCGGATCAATCAGCAAGTCCATACCGAATGCCAATGTATAGCAGCGACTTCTTGGGGCTTTTAAATTGATATATAAATCCATCAGTGATTCAGCTTGGGCCAGACATTCTTCCAATTCATATGGTTTTTCCAAGTATGCGTGAGCTCCTGCCTGGTATGTTGACAGCTTTGTTTCCCGTCCTGGTTTAGAGGATAAGACTAATATAGGGATTGTCTTAGCCCTCCTCATCATCTTAAGCAGTTCCTGTCCATCTGCCTCTGCTAGAACAATATCCATAATTACAAGGCAGTATTCCTGTTCCATAAAACGCTTAAGCCCCTCAGACACAGAAAGTACATAATATACATCTGTTGTTACATTTTGTAAAGAATATTTAATTTGACGGCATACATCTAAATCATCATCGATAATCAGTACCTTTTTCTTCACTCGATTCATCTCCTTCGTTTCCAATAAAGAATCTCAGCCTACCATACCATTTATCCATCTTTATCAGAAATCATTTTGTTCCCCTCAGCTGTAAATCTTATTTACAGCTGAGGGGAATATAAAAATATATAAGTAAAAGCCCGGTCAGGATCTGATTCCAGGCTTTTTAGTATTTAAAGAAAAAAACTCGTCTCTATCAATTATTCGGCATCTCTAAAGGCACATCTGTTACATCCTTTGAAAAATCTCATTTCTCATTTATTTTACACCTTGTAACCGTTTTAAATAAGCGATAAACCAAATCCATACTCATAGTAATTTCCTTCACTGTCTCTGTATGCATATGCCTTCCCATTTTCATCCTTTTTTTCATCCGGCATGTAAATGTCCTTATCAAATCCAGGTACATCATTAGGTGACATGCATATACCGTTCTTGCTTACACGTATCACATCATCATTTCTCGGTAGTGTCATGGGGAGCTTCCCTACCGGTGCAAAACGCCCAAATATGATATCCAGGATTGCTGATTGGTAAGTATCAAAACCAGCAAGGAATACATCTGTATTTTGCTCCACCTTTCCCACCAGCCATGCCAATGTAAAGTTTACATTGGAAATCACTCTTCCACCTCGTCGATGAATAATTCTGTATATATCCTCTAATCTTTCAACATCAGATAATGTAGTTTCTTTATGAGTCGTTTTCAATGGCCTTCCCAGCTCATCAACATCAGAGACCTCTTTATTTTGGCAGATATCCAATTCCAAATATCCTTTAGTCGCATTAAAATATTCACCAGAAGACGGATTCACAAATAGAATCGCATAATCTGCCTTGTGGTAATCATCTATAACCCAAATACCTGTTTTATCCAAAATCATCTGTCTTATCTGAAGCGTCTTCTTCCCTGCAATTTTTCCGTCTTTTTCAAAACATTCCACATATACTCTCTTTCCAGCCAGTTTCTCCTCTGTCAATGGTAGTGTGTTTTCAAGATTTTTAAGAAGCACTACTGATTGGCGATGGACACGTTCCGCGTCTTTCCAATGCTTAGCATTCTGGACAGTCTTTATGGCCTGCTCTGGATTTCTGTAAGGATTATCAAAGAGTCCCAATTCAAACATTTCCTTTAATGTACGTGTCACAGCCCGATTCAGTACATCTTCTGTTAAAAGACCGCAGTCATATGCTTCCCTTGCGGAAAATACATCAAACGAGCCGCTGATTAAATCAACCCCTGCATTAACCGCTTTGGATATCCGCTCTGCCGTGTTCAGTTCTTCCACTCCCCATGCCATTCGATGTATGATACCTGAATCACTATTTACATATCCCTTGAAACCCATTTGTTTTCTCAAAAGCTCCTCTATAAAAAACTGGTTAAACGCGAAACCAACAGGTTCCATATTAATCTCATTTCCCAGCATATCCCTCTGAACTCCACTCTTTGATTTTGCCGGCTTTGCATAGTATGGCATAATAGAGGCTACATTCTTATTAATAGCCATCTGAAACGCAGGCAGATGGTATTTTTGTAGGCTCCCCTCTGTTTGGTATACGTTCCACTGCCCCTCGGCATAGTGAGGATCGAAGCCGTTTTCCCTCGCTCCCCCTCCCGGAAAGTGCTTAACAGTTAGAGCGACCCCTTGTGGCGTAACACCACTATTCCCCCCTTGTATTCCAGGGACCAACCTTTCTAAAATGTTGCAAACCAACTGCGGATCTTCTCCAAAAGTTCCATAACTCCGCTGCCATCTTGGATCTGACATGATGTCTGCCATGTACATATATCCCTTTTTTAGGCCCACGGCATCCCACTCTTGTCTGATACAATCTGCAAAATCATCAATAATCGACAAATCGCCACTCCCCTTTACTGCCGCTGCAATCCCCAGTGTTCCCGGCCATGTGGCAAATGTACCTGTGGCATCATTCATTCCAAATACAACCTCTCCATTTTCATTCCTGGAATTTGACACTACTACAACCGGAATGAAATGAGGACATTCTTCTGCAAGTGCATTTAACTGGTTAATCCAATCTGTCAGCTCATCTGGTTTCGGATTTTCGCGTAGAATCAGATGGCGAATCCCCCATTCCTTGATTGTATGAGTTGTACCATATGTACTTTCTACACTAAAAATGCTCTCTCCCTTCAGCACTGGCTTTTCATCCAGCAAACCGGTCTCATCTACTTTTGTCTTGTCCTCCTGAAAAATCCCCATTTTCCATGAATTCACAAATAATAAGCCGATTTTTTCATCTGCTGAGAGTATCTCTGCAAAAGCTCTCGCCCTTTCATATGGTGTTTCTCTCCAATCATTATAACGCTTTAAAGTCCCATCCCCGGCAATATCTTTAAACACCAGCCCATCTTTTTTTATAACTTTTCCCTCTGCACTTCCAATAACAGGTCCCTTTTCATTTTTATAATATTTAATATAATTGCTTGCCTTTTCCTTCATATCTAACCTCCGCACTTATTTCTTCTGTTTAAGAATTTCCGCATTTTGTTCTACTCGTTTGCGATCTAATGGATAAAGAAACTTTAATGATAATGCTAGTAAAATAAAACCTGCTGCTGGTACCAAACATGTAATATCGTAAATACTGTCTATCACATGTTGATCATAAGCTGTCACTGTTGTATATCCGATTAAAGACAGCAGTGCACCTGTTAAACCGGATGCAACCGCCTGTCCAAGTTTTCTCGCAAAAGAATATACGGCATAAATTGTTCCATCTGAGCGAACTCCTGTCTTAACTTCAGTATCATCAATTACATCTGTAATCATTGCCCAGCATGACAGGCTAAATAAAGAAATACCCAATGAAGCTACAAGATACAGCCCAATCCATACTATCACATTATTTGTATGTACAAGATATGCAAACGACAATGTAATGGCTCCGATCACGGCCCCAGCCATCCCCAATTCCTTCTTTCCAAATCTTGAAGATAACCTTACAATAACAGTTGACAAAGAAAGAGTAAGAACGCTCTGGAAAAGAGTTGCCATGGATAAAGCTTTTGCATTGCCAAAATAGTTCGGATAAATATAATTCCCCATCCCCCCAAGTGTCATTTGGACCAGAAGAAGCAACAAGGCAGATACAACAATCCCCATTAACGCTCTGTTTGTAATTGTTGTCTTTATAAGCTTTTTAAAAGAAAATTTCTCTGTCAACTGATTCATCTTTACACGTTCAGTCGTCATTGTATAACAAAGCATATAACAAAGTACTGCACCGATTGAACAGGCAAGTGCTGCTATCATCATTTTCTCACCAGAAAATACTGTTTTTCCGTCTGAATCTTTATAATAAACTACCAGAGGAAGCACTACGCCTATAATTGTGTTAGCCAACGTTGCACCCACGGAGCGAAAAGCCGAAAGAGCAACCTTCTCCTTTGGTTCATTGGTAATCGCAGATGCCATGGAGCCATAAGGAATATTGATTCCTGTATAACACACACTTCCCCACAGAATATAAGTAAAAAACATCCAGAATATTTTAAATGGCAGTGCCATATCCTTAAACCAAACAGCATACATTAAAAAAGAAGCAACTGCTACCGGTCCGCACATTCTGCGAATCCATGGAGTGAATTTTCCCTTTGCTAACGGCTTACTCCTGTCGCAAATCTGCCCCATAGCCACATCAGTAAACGCATCCACGATTCTGGCGAGCATCATCATCACCCCCACAATGCCCGCTGGCACCCCCATTACATCCGTGTAAAACTTCAGTAAAAACATGGATGATAGTATAAATGTAAAATCATTTCCAAAATCGCCAAACATATATCCTATTTTGTCAGCAATTCCAAATGGTTTTACTGCCATTCTTTCTTTATCCATAGAAGTACCTCCTTAAAAAACAAGGTAGTGTCAAGTTTACTACCTCATTTTTTGTTACAAACCTTGTATTTTCAGG
>OLSH01000782.1_pt1 | contig 22243 bp, 26 predicted proteins | sample 1643221 | NCBI WGS metagenome assembly OLSH01 (sample SAMEA3136681, study PRJEB25190) | human gut metagenome | biome: human gut; feature: human-associated habitat; material: faeces | place: Austria | collected 2013 | reverse complement strand
TTGCCTATAATCACAACTGTATTTTTGACAGACTTTTTCCCATGGTCTGAAGCTTTGTTTTGATGGAGCTGTCGATGACTCTGTCCTCAAGACGAAGTACCAGCCCTCCGATCAGACTCTCATCCACCTCATAATCCACTTCAAATTCCTTATAATCTGTCAGTTCTTTCATACGAGACACAATGTCTGCCTTCTGTCCTTCGGACAGACTGAAAGCGGAGGCAACCTTAAGGCTCCCTATGCCCTCTTTCTTCTTCATCTGGCTGATGATATAGTCCAGAATCGGCATTATGTCACGGTATCGGTCCTTTTTCACAATGACCAACAAAAAGCCCATCATATCCGCGGAAATCCTGCCTTTGAATGCTGTCTCCAGTATCCGCATTTTTTCCTCTTTTACGATCTTTGGATGGGAAAGCATCTGGTTTAACTCCCCGCTCTCCAAAAATACCCGGCGTACAGCCAGGACTTCCTCCATGACAGTGTCAAGGGTTTTCCTTTCCTCTGCCAGGGTGAGATAGGCATCTCCATATGTTTTGCTGACTAGCTTCGCCATGTCTGATCACCCATCTCCTTTAAGGTCTCTTCCACAAGGGCATCCTGCTTAGCCGGATCGATTTTTTCTGTGATGATCTTTCCTGCCATAGCCATTGCCACCTGGATCATCTCCTGTTTCACCTGATCCCGGACCTTTTTCTTTTCCAGCGCGATCTCATTTTCTGCCCGCTCTGTGATCCTTGCCGCTTCCTGTCTGGCATCCGAAACGATCTCCTCTTCCCTTTTCAGGGCTTTCTTTCTGGCCCGGCTTAAAATCTCATCGGCTTCTTTTTCTATCTCCCTGATCTTTTCTTCATATTCAGCTTTTAATCTGGCTGCTTCTTCTTTATCTGCCGCCGCTGTATCCAGATCGTCTGCAATCTTTTTCTTACGGTCATTTAAAAGCTTTCTGACCGGCTCAAACAATACATAGGATAAAAAAGTAAACATAATAAAGACTGCGATCGCCTGGCACAATACATCAAATCCAAGCTGGATATCAAGTCCAAAGATTCTGTCCACGTCCTGTCCTCCTTTCCCTAAATTCTCCGGTTTGTCATGTGCTGCCGGTCACATCTGGCCGGCTTTCGTCCTCCGGATTATAATTTAGCGAATAATGGGTTTGCGTATAACAGAATCAGACCGATAACCAGACCGTAAAGACCTGTTGTCTCGGCAACTGCCTGTCCAAGAAGCATGGTGGACATGATATCTCCCTTTGCTCCGGGATTACGTCCCACGGCTGCGGCACCCTGTCCCGCTGCGTAACCCTGTCCTACACCAGGCCCGATACCTGCGATCAGCGCAAGGCCTGCTCCGATTGCTGAACAACCTAATACAAATGCTTCACTTGAAATATTCATAAGAAAATCCTCCTAAAAATAAAATTATTCTTTTCTATTACTCCTGTTAGTTCTCTCCGGTCTATGCATTTCTCTTATCAGCGATAAATGTCATAGTCAGCATGGCAAACACAAAGGTCTGGATGGCTCCGGAAAACAAGTCAAAATATACATGCAGAAATGCCGGTAGTCCCAGCTTCGCAAAAATAGGAAGCAGGCCGTACCACAGCGAAAGCATGATGGTTCCCGCCATGATGTTTCCGAACAGACGAAGCGACAGTGAAACCGGCGTCGCAAATTCCCCGATGACATTCACCGGAAACAGCACTGGGATCGGCTGAAACAGATCCGTAAACATGCGGAACTTTCTCGTCTTAAATGCGCTATACTGGATCATTACAAATGTTATCAGCGCAAGGGATAAGGTGGTCCCATAGTCCGCTGTCGGCGCCCGAAGCCCGAACAGCCCGGATGTGTTGGCGATAAAGATAAAGAACATGATGCTGCCGATATAGTTGGCAAACGGCTTCCAGTGTTTCCCCATGGTACTCTTTACAAGCTTATCCAGCATCTCTACCACCATCTCCACGGCATTTGCAAGGCCGCTGGGCTTCTCGTAATCTTTCATGATACTTCGCCTTGCAATCAAAGCAAGAACCATGATAAAGATCATAACGATCAGTGTTGTAACATGAGTGGTGGTGATCCATACCTTATGCCCGAAAAAATTCAATGGTATCAGCCCATGTACCATGAAGTCCACATCATTGCCCGATGCGGCAGCCAACATGGGGGCCTGAATCATTCCCATAGCATACCCTCCTTTTTAATAGATTCTCCTTTTTACTTCATTACTGCTGCCGGATTTTCCTCCCGATATCCGGCTGTGGATCATCGGCTGCAGATATGCCGCAATCTTGATCCCCAAAACTCCTAGTATGATTCCAGAAAACGTCAGCATATGGATCCTGATCCCCGCCGCTGCCACAAGGACGGTCAGGAATTTGCGGACCAGTGTCCGCCGCACCATATACTTATTTGCAGATTCAGGATCCAGATCCAGCGCAGTGTCAATGGTCAGATACATATTAAGAACCAGACAGGCCGCAAGAAACAGACCTGTTAGGATTCCTCCGAGAAAGTATACAGAACCTCCCGATGTGACCATGCCGGCCGCACCGGCCGCTGCACCGTAAATCCCTAGTCCGGCCAGCAATTCTAAAAGGATAGGATTGATCTCTTTAAGTTCTTTCATCATCGTTATCCTCCTCGTCTTGGCTGACATTCCTTATGAGCTTCCAGGCACCGCTTAGTCCTCCTCCGACACCCAGAATCAAGAAAGGTATAAAAAAATGGGTAGAGAACTTCCGGTCCAGCCAAAGGCCCAAAAACATGCACAGGAATACCGATGTCAGAATCGTGATTCCCAACTGGGTTATCAAAGATAACGATCGTACAATGTCCCTATTGATCTTCATAAAGACCTCCTTAAAAAGTTTCTATCCACACTTTGTAATTATATCATCCAAAACATATTATTGCTACAAAAAAAACCTCTATACACTTTTACAGATACAGAAAATGATTTCTTCAAATTTTTCACTCATTTTATATCTTCAAACATACAGATTTTCACATGATTTGAGTGAGGCAATCCAAGAGCGGAACGGAGATCTTGTAGAAAATGTCATACTGTATTTTTCCATAATTACCTGATATTTATTCTTTTTCTTCATCTTTTTATACTCAAAAGGGCACACCGCATTTTATATGATATTTTAGTGTTGAGAAGAAGAACAGCTTGCAATAAATGAAGATATTCTTTCTATATCTAAAAGACTAATTGATAAAAACAGGCAGGCATATGAGGAACTTGCCAAATGATAAAATTGACTAAAGAACAAATTATTCTACTTCATAACCAACTCATTCAGGATTCACTCAGGAAGAACTGTCTGATACATTTTTGAATATAGCTTCAAATAAAATGTCGTTTGAGGATTTATTACAATGGATCCTTAAACATCATATTTCACACGAAGAATATTTTCGTCATACTGCAAAAAACGGCACCTCCTAAAAAGGTGCCGTTTCGATGTTTTTTCTTAAATAAAATTATTCTTCGATCATGTTGATCCTGCGGATATGACGTTCATCGTTAGAGAACTTTGTCTCTAAAAATGTATCCACAATATCCAATGCCAGTCCCTCTCCGGTCACTCTCGCTCCCAGAGCAAGAATGTTGGCATTATTATGTTCCCTTGTAGCTCTGGCGCTGAATGTATCCCCGCACAGTGCCGCACGGATTCCCTTAATCTTGTTGGCTGTGATGGAGATGCCGATACCTGTTCCGCAGATCAGGATTCCCTGTTTCACTTCGTCCTTCAGTATCCCTTCTGCCACTGCTTTTGCATACACAGGATAATCACAGGATTCTTCAGAATAACATCCGTAATCCTTCACCGCATGTCCCTTTTCCTCCAGATGCTTGATGACTGCCTGCTTCAACGCATATCCGCCGTGGTCACTTCCAATACCTATCATTTCATTTCCTCCTAACTTATGGTTCCATATTTTATGGATTAGTTGTGTAATCTGTACAAAGCAATGTTCATAGTCTTCGTCATCCATTCCATAGGGATCGATGACAGCGCCTTCATCGTTAGCATACTCATTGATGGTGGCCACTTCCTTATATCCATGATAGTCTTCCAGTACCTTTTCTTTCTGCTTATCATTCATGGTAAGAATCAGATCGCTGGTCTCCACATCTTCCTGTGTGAGCTGGGATGCCTTGAAATCCACGATCTCTATCCCGCTTTTTCTGACCAGGTCTGCTGCTTTTGTGTGTACCGGCTCCGGAAATAAGACGACCAGGCCTTTGGATACCACTTGGATATCCCTTCTGTGGGCGTCCTTTAAATACTTCCGCAGCACCGATTCCGCTATAAAACTGCGGCAGGTGTTGTTCGTACTTACAAATATAATTTTTTTCAAACTAATCTCCTTTTAAACACGGATTATCTGATGTCCCGCTGCTTTGGCCAAACGGTTCATCACCGCCTCTTCATATTCTTCCCCTTCAAATCCTTCTGAAAAGATCATATCCACATCTCTGTGGTCAAACTCTCTCAGTACATGGTACAGATTTGCCGTCACCGTCTCCATATGTTTACGGCTCCCCACCGGTATCACTTCGTCCGCGTCATAGGCGTCCTTCGTCTCCTCCGTGGCAATGACTCCGGTCCTCATACCCTTGCTCCGGCAGTCATGGACTCTCTTTGTTATCTCTTCAGTAACTTTTTCTCTATCCGTTCCGAGGACAAGGATCAGCTGGGCTTTCGGCGCATAATGCTTATACTTCATCCCAGGTGCCTTCGGCACCGCATCCTCTTTCACCGCAAAAGTGCCCATAAGCACCTCCGTCGAAAGAACCTGCTCTAGTTCATCTTTCGTAATTTTCCCGGGTCTTAAGATCACCGGTACATCTCCAGTAAAATCAACGATCGTCGATTCAACGCCTACTTCTACTTTTCCGCCGTCTAAAACCATAGGAATCTTTCCGTCCAGGTCTTCAACTACATGTTCTGCCTCTGTGGGACTCGGTCTTCCTGAAGTATTCGCGCTGGGTGCAGCCACAGGAATCCCCGCCTCTTTGAGCAGAGCTAAAGCCACAGGGTGGCTTGGCATGCGCACAGCCACAGAATTCAGTCCGCCGGTGACCCGGTTCGGGACATTGTCACTTTTCGGTAAAATCACAGTCAGGGGACCAGGCCAAAATGCTTCCATCGCTTTTTTCGCCAGTTTGGGTATGTAAGACGCAATCTCTTGAATCATATCCATACTTCCGATATGCAGAATGAGAGGATTATCAGAAGGCCTTCCCTTAGCCTCATAAATCTTGTCAGCGGCATCTTCCATCCATCCGCTGCCTCCAAGCCCATAGACAGTCTCTGTGGGAAAAGCTACAACCTGCCCCTCTCTGAGGAGCTTCGCCGCTTCCCGAATAGCTTCCTTATTGTCTGTATTTTCAACGTTTCTCACAATCGTATTCATAATTCCCATCCTTCTTATAGAGAAAACCCCATTAGTAATCAGTATAACAAACTTTCCAGGAAAAATAAAGCAGCAGGTTGAGCGTCTTCAAGAGTTTTTATTTAATATAGAAGAAGCACTTCATTCATAAATCACCTGCTTGACTGAATATAATGCTTTAATTACCGGAAAGAAGTCTTACCTATGGAACAAGTTTTTTCAATGGTCAGCCATCTGAACAACGCGTTAAATTCCTTTATATGGGGAACACCGATGCTGGCCTGCTTTCTGGGCATCGGCCTGATGTTCACGTTTCGGACAAAATTCTTTCAGCTGAGACACTTTGGCCTCTGGATCTCTGCCACTCTCCTGTCCTCCTTCAAAAAGTCTGACGTCCGCAAAACAAAAGATTCCGCTTCCATCTCCCAGTTCCAGTCCCTCTGCACTGCTCTTGCAGGGACTCTTGGCACCGGAAACATCGCCGGAGTTGCCACTGCCATCACCGCAGGCGGTCCCGGTGCTGTCTTCTGGATGTGGATTTCTTCTATCCTGGGCATGATGACGCATTATGCGGAAGTAACCCTGGGTATGAAATACCGCTACAGGGACAAAGACGGAAACTGGGCCGGCGGCGCCATGGTGTATATGGAACGGGGTCTCCACTCCAAATGGCTGGCTTCCCTATTTGCCATGTTCTGCATCCTGGCTTCCCTGGGGATTGGGAACATGGCGCAGGCCAATTCTATGTCATCTGCCCTATCCTCCACATTCTCCATCTCCCCTGTCATCACCGGCCTTGTAGGCCTTTTTATGGTGGGTTTTGTCATCATGGGCGGCATTAAACGGATCGCCAGCGTAACGGAAAAAGTCATTCCGGTCATGGCAGCTTTATTCACACTCGGCTGCATCGTCATCATTTTTGTCCACATTGACCGGGTTCCGTCCACACTCCAATCCATCTTCCACGGTGCTTTCTCCCCGAGAGCTGCCGGCGGAGGCGTCCTCGGCTACGGCATCACTCTTGCCATAAAAAAAGGAATCTCCAGAGGAGTCTTCTCCAATGAGGCCGGACTTGGAAGCTCCGTCACCGTACATACAAATTCTGATACAAAAGAGCCTGTGGTCCAGGGTATGTGGGGAATCTTTGAAGTTTTCACTGACACAGTCGTCATGTGCACCATCACAGCCCTCACGATCCTTACCTCCGGCGTCTATGAAGAAAGCACCTACTTAAACGCAATGGCACTTGACGCGGCCCAGGGAACCACCGCCCACTTTGACTCTCTATTAAATGGAGTACCACTGACCAGTGCGGCATTCTCCACAGTCTTCGGCCCCTACGGAGCCGCTTTCGTAGCCATCGCCATTGTGTTCTTCGCGTTCTCCACCTTGATCGGCTGGTCCTTCTACGGAGAAACAGCCGTGGCCTACTTGTTCGGAAAAAGAGCAGTGACGAATTACAAGCTCGTCTTCTTATATTTTATATTCTTAGGTTCCATCCTGCACTTGTCCTTTGTGTGGAACCTCTCCGACACCTTCAACGGACTGATGGCCGTGCCCAACTTGATCTCGATCACACTGCTGTCAGGCCAGGTCATAAAAATGACAAACGAATATTTAGACCGGACCCGCTCAAAACGATAGTGCCGAACAAAAATCATGTAAAAAATGTCACACATAAAACCAACACTAACCTGAATATAATATTACAAAAGTCTTGAGGTCTCCAAATGAAATATCGCAAACAACTTTTAGGCGTTGCTGTTTTTTGTATTGTCGTTCTTCTTTACATATCCTCCATCACTCTTCCGATCTTCGTAAATCAGACTATCGGAAAACAGAATGTCATCATCATCGATCCTGGACACGGCGGCAGCGATCCCGGAAAGGTCGGCAGCGGCAGCGTGTTGGAGAAGGATATCAATCTCTCCATCTCAAAAAAATTAAAAACAATTTTGGAGAAGAAAAAGTTCAAGGTAAAAATGACCAGGGACGGTGACTACAATCTGGCCACCAGCACCACCAATGTAAAGGTGTCCGATCTCTCAAACCGAAAACAGATCATATTTGACGCTGAACCAGTCCTTGTCGTCAGCATCCATCAGAACAGCTATCCAAGCGGCGATGTACACGGCGCGCAGGTATTTTACTATCAAGGCTCCCAAAAAGGAAAACAGCTGGCTGACTGTCTCCAGAGTTCCCTTGTAGAAAACTTAGATCCAGAAAACCACAGAGTGGCAAAAGCCAACAGTGATTACTTTTTGCTCAGAGACAATCCGTATGTGACTGTCATCGCAGAGTGTGGTTTCTTGAGCAATGAGGCGGAAAAGCAGCAGCTTCAGGATAAAAGCTATCAAGAAAAGGCCGCTCAGGCCATTTATAAGGGAATTCAATCCTATTTAAGCCAAGAGAAATAATCCCTTGGCTTAATTGAGATACTACTGGTATAGATGACGCATTTTAAATTGTTGGATCAAAAAGACATTTTGACCCTGGTTTCCTATTATTGATTGGTTACTTTTTGATAATAGACGGCACAGATCTCCCCTTTCTCATCGTCAATGAAGTCTTTCATGTAGGAATCATCCTCCCTGAGCATAAGATCCATTTGTTCCTGATTACTATTGTCTACGGGTATTCCATCGACCTGGACTGCCAATCCAAGTTCTAAATAATCCAATAAATCACTGTGATGTCCCATGATAATCTCCATTCTGAAATGCTTGTGAAATGAGCCAGAAAAGTGCTATGATATATAAACTTAAGACATCGCCCAAGGGCAATGAAGATGCGGCGCCTCAGCATACGATAGAGCCCTTTTCCATATGCTGTAAATCTATTATAGCAAATTTTGTAAATTCATTCAAGTATTGTTGTATAATTTTGTAAGTTTTTCAGAAACACTTTACACATATGCAATCTGATACTATACTATAATATAAAGTAAGGGAGTGATGACTATGAAGATAGAACGAATCAGTGACAATCAAATCCGATGTACTTTGAATAAAGCTGACCTTGCTGGAAAAGAGACTCTGCTCAACGAGCTGGCATTTGGCTCCGATAAGGCCAAAGGACTGTTCCGAGAACTCATGAAGAAAGCTTCCCAGGAATTAGGTTTTGAGACCAATAATATTCCGTTGATGGTAGAAGCGATCCCGGTCTCCCAGGAATGTCTGATACTCGTCGTCACAAAAGTGGAGGATGCTGATCAATTTAACGACCGTTACGAGAAGTTAGTAAATTCCAAGATGTCATCCGATGATCTGAAACTGGATGATTCCGACGGAGTACTTAATTTTCTTGACGAGGCTTCTGACAGTGACTTATCTGATCTGGCTGATGCCATGCATCTTGCCATCATGGATTCCAACTGTGACGTATACTGCTTCTCCTCTCTGGAAGAAGTTGCATATGCAGCAAAACTGGTAATTAGCTTTCCACACGAAAGCCGCTTATATAAAGATACCGAAAATAACTGTTATTATTTGTGCCTGTCCTCTGAGGATAATAAGTTCGACTTCACAAAAGTCCGCAACATCTTGTCCGAGTACAGCAAGCGTATCCCAAATACTTATGCGACGAAAGCTTTATTTGATGAACATTTCCAAACCATCCTCTCCGAGGATGCAATTCAGCAGATCGCTGAATTTTAACTACGAATCAACCAAAAGGAGAAATCCAGATTTTAATTCTGGGTTTCTTTTTTTGGTCTTTTCTTTAGATCTTTTTTTGTTTAGCCTTGCTGCAGCCTCATTTTCCAAAAATAAGACACAAAAAATAATCACACAAGAATATTACTAATAAAATACTATAAAATCCAAAAAAAGTACTAGTTTTGGTTAAGTCCTTGCCCTGATATGATTAACTCATAAAGAAATCAGACCAGTTAAATATGAGAAAGGAAGTTATTATTATGGTAAATGTAGGTATTATCGGAGCAGGAAGAATCGGAAGAGTACATGTAGAAAGCATCTGCACACAGGTAGGAAACGCAAAGGTTAAGACTCTTGCTGATCCTTTTATGTCAGAGGACACAGCAGCATGGGCAAAAGAGATGGGTGTTGAAAATACCACCAAAGATTACAAAGACATCTTAAATGATCCTCAGATCGATGCAGTGCTGATCTGCTCATCCACAGATACACATTCACCGATCTCCGTAGAGGCTATTGAAGCAGGAAAACATGTATTCTGCGAAAAGCCAATCGACCATGACGTACAGAAGATTCAGGAAGTAGTCGACGCTTTAAAGAAAAGCGACGTAAAATACCAGGTAGGATTCAACCGCCGTTTTGACCATAACTTTGAAGCCATCCGGGATGCCGTGGCTGCTGGAAAGATTGGTGAGACACAGATCATCAAAGTTACATCCAGAGATCCTGAACCGCCAAGTGCTGATTATGTAAAAGTTTCCGGAGGAATGTTCCTGGACATGACGATCCATGATTTTGACATGGTCCGTTTCCTTGCAGGATGTGACGCTGAAGAAGTGTATGTAGAAGCTGCAGTCCTTGTAGATCCTGCCATCGGTGAAGCCGGAGATGTGGACACTGCTGTTATCACATTAAAAATGAAAAACGGTTCCATCGCCGTGATTGACAACTCAAGAAAAGCCGTTTACGGATACGATCAGAGAGCTGAAGTGTTCGGATCAAAGGGAATGGTCGCAACAGCAAACGATTCCGCATCCTCAGCCGTGATCAGTAATGCGGACGGAGTGACAGGAGAAAAACCTCTTTACTTCTTCCTGGAACGCTACATGGCAGCCTATGCAAAAGAAATCAAATGCTTTATCGACGCCATCGAAAAAAACACAGACACCCCTCTTGGAGTTATGGACGGTCTTGAGCCAGTACTTATGGGGCTTGCGGCTAAAAAATCATTAGACGAACACCGCCCAGTAAAAATTTCTGAAATTACAGTATAGAAAACCCTGTATTGTAAAGCAACTGCCGGGAAGGAGGCCTGCCAAACATAGCGGGCGCATCCTTCCCTTGGCACACTATTTGGAAAAAGGAGAGATATTATAATGGAGAAAAACTCTATCAAAGGAGGCAGACTCAGCTGGGGAACCAGAGTTTCCTATGCGGGCGGAGATGTGGCATGTAATGTGATCTTCGGAATGATCGGTACATTGCTTACACTTTTTTATACTGATTATGTAGGAATCAACCCAGCCACCGTCGGACTGGTTATGCTGCTTTCCCGGCTGTTTGACGGAGTATCTGACTTAATCATGGGTGTGATCGTTGAACACACCAATTCAAAATGGGGAAAATCAAGGCCGTGGATCCTATGGATGAGCATCCCTTATGCTCTATCAGCCGTTCTGCTTTTCACTGTGCCTCATACAACAGGAATTGTACAGGGAATCTACCTGTTTGTTACATATAACTTCTGTACCACCATCTGCTATACGGCCATCAACCTTCCTTACGGAAGCCTTTCTGCTATGATGACGCGTATCTCCTCTGAAAGGGATATGTTAAGCGTTGTCAGAATGGGATTGTCACCGATCGGACGTATCGTTGCCGTGACTTTTACCCTTCCGTTGGTAAAGATCTTCGGAGACAATCAGGCCGCATGGGTAAAAACAATGTCCATCTGGGCAGTTCTCGCCCTGATCCTGCTGGTCAACTGTTTCCTCAAATGTAAGGAGACTGTTGTCATTGCGGCAAAGGACAAAACAAAAAGTGTTCCGCTGAAAAAAGGTCTGAAAGCCCTGGTGACAAACCAATATTTCTGGGCAGTCCTTGTCCTCTGGATGCTTCAGAGTGTATCCTTCGGTATTTCAGGAACCATCCTTCCTTACTATTGTAAATATATTTTCCACAATGATACCTGGATGTACAGTACCCTGTATCTGACTGAGACACTCACTTTAGTGGCCTGCATCTTTGCCTGTGCACCTCTGATCGGAAAGTTCGGAAAAAGAAACGTCGCATTTGCCGGAGCGTTCATCGCACTGGCTGGCCAGCTGCTGTTTTTCCTGAATCCGTACAGCTTCCCTTGGATGGTCATGAGCTGTGTAGCCCGTGCCATTGGACTTGCACCGTTAAACGCAGTTGTATTTGGTATGATCGGTGACGTGGTGGAATTCGGACAGTGGAAGACACATATCCGCCAGGAAAGCCTGATCTTTGCAGGAGGTTCCATCGGAACAAAGGTAGGCGCAGGTGTGGCGTCAGCCGCCATGACAGGGCTTCTCTCCCTCTCAGGGTACATAAGCTCTGCTGCCGGAGCTGTGACACAGCCTGGCTCTGCACTAAATATGATCATCAACATCTATAAGGTCGGACCGGTTATTGTCGCAGCCTTAGCCGTCATCACTCTTTCTTTCTATAAGCTGGATAAGCAATACGATTCCATTATGAAGGAATTGATCGACCGTGAATCCAGAGGAGAATTATAAGTATTTTCCTCATTAGCAAAAGGAACCATTCTCAGAGTAGAATGGTTCCTTTTTACAGTTTTTCTCTGCACTGTTCTTACAGTGCCATACGATAGATCTTCTCGATATCTTCCGCATGTAGCTTTTTGAACATACCTAGACTATAGGAACCGCCTCCGGTAGCCTTCTGGGCCATTTCCTTTATCTGTTCCTCTGTGGGGCTTATTCCTAGCTCTTTTATGCTGGTCGGCATATGAATGGACCGGTAGAAATCTTCTAAAGCCTCAATCCCTAAAAGTGCCGTTTTCTTTGCATCGCCCTGATCTTCCACTCCCATGACATTTACCGCAAAGGAGGCGAAACGCTCCGGTTTTTCATCCAGCACATATCTAGCCCAGCTTCCCCAGACAGCGGCCAGCCCGGCTCCATGGGCCACATCAAACAGGCCTCCCAGTTCGTGCTCGATCAGATGAGTCGCCCAGTCACCTCCGTTGGTGCCGCACCCGGTCAGGTCATTATGGGACAGTGTTCCGGACCACATGATCTCTGCTCTCGCATTGTAATTCTTAGGATCATCAAGCAGGATCTTTGCATTTTTCATTACAGTACGCATCAGGGATTCTGCTATTCCGTCCGTGATCTCCATGGTATCTTCTGCCACAAAATAACGCTCCATAGTGTGCATCATGATATCTGTGCACCCGCTCTCTGTCTGATACTCCGGAAGAGTATAGGTGAGTTCCGGATTCATCACTGCAAACCGGCAGCGCCCGTAATTTGTATTTAATGCCTTCTTATACCACCCGTCCTCATTGGTGATCACAGAGGAATCACTCATCTCACTTCCTGCCGCCGCAATGGTCAGTACGACGCCTACTGGCGCACATCCTTTTGCTTTTTCCTTCCCTGTATACATGTCCCACACGTCACATTCATTGGCTAGTCCATACCCAATGGCTTTGCAGGAATCAATGACACTGCCTCCGCCCACAGCTAAAAGGAAATCAACCCCTTCCTTTCTGCAGAGTTCAATGCCTTCACATACCTTGGAGAGACGCGGATTTGGCACAACCCCTCCCAGGCTCACATAATCAATGCCCGCCTCTTTCAGAGAGTCGAAGACCCTGTCAAGAAGCCCGGACTTTTTGGCACTCTGTCCGCCGTAATGTACAAGGACTTTTTTACATCCTTCTTTTTTAACCAGTTCCCCAACTCTGCCCTCAGTCCCTTTGCCGAAGACAACCTTTGTAGGTGCATAGTACTGAAAATTTAACATAATATTTCCTCCTTGATTTTATTTCTTATAATAATTATAACATAGTTCTGTATATACTTAGGAAACAACTTCCATGCAAGATAAAAACGTCTGTGTCACAGCCAACCCTTACTACTGTGACACAGACGCACTTTTCTTTCTATGCTTTATTTTGTAACTTTAACTTTAATCTTATAGGATTTTCCAGAAGTTTTTAGTTTTACTGTAATTGTAGCTTTGCCCTTTTTGATTGCCCTAATATTTCCGTATTTACTCACCTTCACAACTTTCTTATTGGAGCTACTGAATTTTAGAATAGAATAATCTAAATATCCTTGTTTCTTTTTTTTAGAAACATAGATTCTCGTATAAATTTTTTTCTTCTTACCCTTCTTTAATTTCATATTTTTTTAGAAGTTGTAATCTTAGTTACTTTTGATGCTTTGTAGTTTACTTTCTTGTCTTTTCCTTTTCTCGGTATTTTAACCTGAGCAATAGCTGCATATGATCCGTTCTTTTGTTTTTTCAAAAATGATGGTTTCTTAATTTTTGCCTTACAGCCGGTAAATGCACCTTTTTGAATCATATAAATGTCCTCTGGAATTGTGATTTTATTTAAAGATTTACAATTTTTATAGGTTCCCGTAGAAATAGTTCTTACGGGAGCATGTAAGATCTTAGATGGTACAGATGTAGATTTATCAGCCCCAGTATATCTTTTTAGATTAATTCTATATCCATTTTTTTCTTTCCCGTCTTTTTCAATCTTATATTGATAATCTTTATAAGTATGAATACGGTTCATATATTTTTCATAATCTGCTCGTGTATCAAAGTCATCAATTTCTAAAATTCCCGGTGCACTGTCCTGTTCCTGTGGAGTGGACGCTTTTACAGTTAAATTTTTAAAAGATACTGTGCTACATAGCATGAATGCACATATAGCAAACGATGTAAAAAATTTTAATATTTTCTTTTCTGTCATTTTCTTTACCTCCTTAAATCAAATTGACCATTAATGTAACATTCCATTTAGCTACTCATTCTCTACCTATTTCTTAAAAATACTTTTTGGAATAGAATATATACAGGCTGGATTTGGATTACCTTTTGATTTATCGCTTATTCCAAAATAAACATTATCCCCTTTTAACTGTAAACCTTCAATTTCTGTCTCCGTTTTGTTAAATTTTTTATGTTTAATTTCAGCAAGATATGAAAATTTAAAATTAGAACCACTGCCTGTCATCTTAGCAATTTGTGGAGTATCACCTGCGGCACCTCCTGCAATATAAATTGACAGTGCATCAGAAAATTCTAATCCCTGACAAGATCCGTGTGGTAACACTCTATTGTTACCTGATTGACGAAAAGAATCATAACATGCAGATTTAACAGCATTATCTGTGCAAGGTACATATCTAGATGTTGCAGAAACCTTTTTATCCAGTGCCGCATTCAACTTTGCGGTATTATAATAACTGTACTGAATCTCATTATCTGTATCCTTTACCCAAAAAAGAATTTTACTTTTATCACTAGATAATGCTGCGTCTACTCGTTTTGCTGAACCAAAAGATTTTCCACTTTTATTGGCATAACTTAGATGAGAGAATCGTGTAATGGAAGTATAATCAACAGTCTTACCGGCTTGATATTCCAGTCTTCCAATCTGTGTTCCCCAGCGCTTATCATATGCAGTATTTGCTTTACAAGTCACCCAAAAGAACGGTTTATTCTTATGTTCAAACCATTCAAGTGTTTGACCATGTCCAAAATTCTTCAATAACATATGATCCTTATACGTTGCTTTACTCCCATTAATAATACATCTTGATAAATAAGAATTATCCCCACTTCTTTGTATCACATAAACATATGTAGAACCAATATATGTTTTCTGAATTGCAGCAGTGCTTTTTAGTCCATTAATTGTATAACGTAGCGTAGCGTCTGCATGTACATTTGGTTTCTCTAATGCTTGAGTGGCACGAGTCTTCATCCGCTCTTCTGGATGTTTCTCTAAATAGTTCTGATAATCTTCTTTTGTATCAAAATCATCCTAATCTAATTTTCCCGGTACCCCATCATCTACATGTGTATCAAGATCATCATTTGTCTCTGTCTTCTCAGATTCTTCCGCCGCTTGGCTTTGAAGTACACAACATCCAGCGATCATTATAGACATTGCAAAACAAATGAAGGCCTTTTTGAATTTTGTATATCCCATATGAAATCCTTTCCCTAATAATCCTACATTTCCTCATTGTCCTCTTTCGTTTTAAGTGATAACATATTTATATATCCATGCCATACGGTTATCTGCTTCTGCAGATAAGGTTGACCGCCTTGTATTGCATGGATTTTATTCATTCATATGGATTCCCTCTCTCTTTTAATAATTATATGCTCTGATCTTTAGTATTTTATCTTATCTTTTATACGAAATTATTAGTTATTGGCTTGTCATATAACCCCATTCAACATTCATCTAAATCCCCCAGTACCTCCATTAGATACCGTTCGTCCTCCTCAGATAATTTCCCGCTTATTAATGTTTTGATCAGTCCCTCTGTGGAACCCTCATACCAAAAATCCACCATTTTCTCTGCCTGATCTCTCTTATATTTTTCTTCATTAATCAAAGGCTTTATATAAGAATATCTTCCTCTTCTCTCAATTGTAATGAAGCCTTTCCCTTCAATACTAGTCAAAAAAGTACGGACTGTAGATCTTTTCGCATCCCAGTCATACATTTCTTTCAAGTCTTTCTGGACCTCTTGCAAAGATATTTCCTTACCCGCTGACCATATACATTTCATGATCAAAGTTTCTCTGCCTGTTAAATCTCTATCTATCATTGTTTCTCCCCTTTTAATTATTTAAATATTTAGTTTTTTATACTTTGATTATAACATTTATTAACTCGAATAACAACTGCAGAACGGGATTATAATAAAGTCAATTAATTTCCTTGCGCATTTGTGTGTATCCCCGCAGAACGTTTTTTGTGTCATAGGAAGTTCCTAATGCCACAAAAATAGACCGGCACTCTTTTGTGCCGGTCCAGTAGATCACATAAATGTTTTTTATTTGGTGCTGTTCTCAAAAGCTTTCATGATCAAAACTGCCACATAAGCTCCAGGGTCCTCAAGGCTTCTGGAAGCCTCTCCTCTGGTTGCTGCACGTCCGTGGACGGCGAGCATAGTGGTCGTATTCTGGAAACCTTCCTCGGCTGCTTTTTTTGCCCCTGCTGCCATATCTTCCAGCGAAACACCTTCCGCTGCTGCAGCATTCAGGCTCTCCACTGCTGGATGGATACCGTCGATGAATGTCTTCTCTCCCACCTTGGCCTTTCCCCTGTTTGCCACTCCAGCCTCATAGGCTTCAAACAGTTTTGCCACGTCTGCATTCTCAAGTGTCTCCGTACCCTTCAGGACTTTCCCAGCCTGCATGAGTCCTGACGCCATCAAAGTGCCCATGGTGGATGGTACGGCAGATGCCATAGTCTTTCCTGCCTGATATAAAAGCTTGCCGGCATCCGTAATGGAACCGTCTGCAACCTTTTCGTAGGCAGCCTTAAATCCGTCACCCATAGTAAGCCCCAGGTCGCCGTCTCCGACGATGCTGTCCATCTCGATCAGATGCTCTCTGTTTTCAGCCATAATATCACTGATCTCTTTTAAAAGTCTGATTAAATAACTGTTGTCCATCCTTTCACATGCCTCCTTGCTTATTGCCGGAAAAATGGTGTCTTTGCGTCCGTATCCAGCATTTCTTTCAGCTCGTCATCCAGCTTCAGCAGCGAGATGGAGAATCCTGCCATCTCCAGGGCTGTAGCGTATTCTCCCACATAATATCTGTGAACGCTGATGCCTTTTTCTGCGAGAACCTTGTCAATACGGCGGGTCACAATGTACTGTTCATCCAGTGTGGTGGCTCCCAATCCATTTACCAAAACTGCCACTTCATCTCCACTCTCGTATGGAAGGTCCGCTACGATCTGGTTCAGCATCTCATCCACAATCTGGTCTGCCGGTTCAATCTTCCCGCGGCGGATTCCTGTCTCACCGTGGATTCCCATGCCGATCTCCATCTCATCTTCTCCAATGGAGAATCCCGCTTTTCCTACTCTCGGCACCACGCACGGTGTCAGTGCGACACCCATAGTCCTTACATTGGCATTTGCCTTGTCTGCGATTCTCTTTACGTTGTCCAGATCCATCATCTTGTCTGCGGCAGCGCCTGCACATTTGAAAACAAAGAAGATACCGGCCACTCCGCGGCGGGTACTTTTCTCACCCGGCGCAGACGGTCCTGCAGAAGCCACGTCATCGGCACCGAGCACAGTCTCTACCCGGATATCCTCTTCCATGTCCGCCATCTCTGCAGCCATATCAAAGTTAAAGATGTCTCCGTTATAGTTGCCATATATGTAGAGAACTCCCGCTCCGCTGTCGATCTCCTTTGTCACGGCCAGCATCTGGTCTGCGCTTGGAGACTGGAATACATCCCCCACACAGCATCCGTCCAGCATGCCCTCGCCTACATATCCAAGGAACAAAGGAAGGTGTCCAGAACCGCCTCCTGTGGCGATACCGACTTTTCCTTCTTTTTTATGCTTTGCTACAAGGCACTGCAGATCATCGTCAGTACAGGTGACCATATCCTTGTGCGCAATATAAATGCCTTCCAGCATCTCTTTTAAATAATGATCCGGCTCATTGATAATCTTCTTCATGATTCACGCTCCTTATTTGTTTGGAAATTTGATCTGTGAAGGATAAGCCCAGCTCTGCAATTCTTCCGGCGGGAAGTAATCCGGTTCCTGCCCTCCGTTGGCAACAAGGGAGTTGAAGTATAATTGTGCCAGCTCCTCAATGTAGGAAGCTTTTAGGTAAGCATCATAGATCTCCCTCCCGTCTACGGCAACGGCGCCGTGTCCCTGGAGAAGGAAGCAGTCCGCTTCCTGAACCGGTTCAATGACACTGTCAGAAAGGTCTGTGGATCCTGGACGTCCGTAAGGTGCTACCGGGATTCTGGATTTGCTCACGCCAAGGTTGGCAACCTCATATACAACAGCCGGAATCGGTTTTTTCAGCACTGCAAATGTGGTGGCATACATAGAATGAGTATGTGCAACGGCATTTACATCTGGTCTTGTCTTATAGATCTGTAAGTGCATCAAAGACTCACTGGTAGGACGGAGTCCTGAAAGGTTTTCAATCACATTGGCATCCAAATCTAAGACTACCATATCCCTTGGGGTGAGAAGTTCTCTGTCTACCTGAGTCGGTGTGATGACCACATATCCGGTTTCTTTATCTCTGGCACTGAAGTTCCCTGACAGATGTTTGCACAATCCATCCTTCTGTGCTCTCTTTGCAATCTCAACTACATCTTTCTTTAATGATTCTAACATAATGATTTCTCCTTTTCTTTTTGGACAATGTTAAGGATGTCTTCCGGCTGTTTTGCCTGTTTTAGTTTTTTTAGCGCAGACGGATCCTCCAGTATCTCATTGAGCTGAAATAAAACCCCCAGATGCTTTGTGGCATCCGGTGTGCCCAGGACAATAACAATATCCGCCTCTAGGTAACCGTTCACATCAATCTTTTTCGGAAGCTTTAACAGTGAAATACAGATCCTTCCGGCTCCGTCCTCCACGCCTGCATGGGCAATGATGACGCCGTCTGCGATCATGATGTAAGGTTTGTCCTCCCGGATGATCTGGATCATCCGTTCTACATACCTCTGCTCAATATCTCCCCGCAAAAGCAGCGGAGCTGACGCTGTTCTCACCGCTTCCTCCCAGGCCAGTGGTTTCTCCGACACCTGGACTGTTTCCTTTACCAGCACATCCGCCAGCATAGGCTGTTCCTTCATCTCCGGCATCCTCTCTGAAACTCCCTGGACAGTGGCCGGATTCAAGACTCTGTTGATCTCACGGACCAATGCATCCCGGTCCTCAATGACCGCATGCTGCTCCACAGCCCTTAAAATCTCTGTCACATCCACCTCATGGGGCATGATGCCGTTGATCTCACTTAATACTTTTTCCCGGAATTTATGTTTGGAAGCCTCATCTAAGAATGGTTTGACCAGAAACTGAAGCTTGTCAGTCTCCAGGCGGACCATAGTAAAGACCAGCTCAAACTCTTCCTTATATTCTGTAAAATCCCTCATAGAGAGACAGGTCAAAAACTCAATCTCCGGGAACAGCTCCCGAAGAGTAAAAAACAAGAAATTAGACACTGATACCCCATTTGCGCAGACAATTACAGCCCGTTTTTTCTGATCCTGGATGTCCAGAATCCCTTCTCTCTGAAGCCATGCTCCAAAAAGTGCGGTGATATAGACCAGCTCTTCATCCGGAAATTCGTTTCCCGCAAGTTCCTCCAACGGCTTCATGGACTTCTTGACCATGGCATGAAGGGAGCTGTATCTGGGGAGTACCATATCTACAATGCTCTGTTCGATATGATAGTGGTACTTCACCCGGTAAAACGCCGGCTTCACATGCTGGAATAAAGCTTCCAGAAGGATATCCCGTTCTTTAATGTTAACGCATATGATCTTTTCAAAATTGTCGATGACTTGTCTGGCCGCTTCCATGATCTCCACTTCACTACGCAGATTATCCGACTGAAAACTGTGGTAGTTGGATATCTGGATCTGCGCTGCAAAAAAGATCTTCTCCGTCTGCCATACCACGTCATGCTCCTTGGCAAACTCCACCATAACAGAGTATTCTTTGGTTCCTGCGATATGCTGAAAGGATTCCGGCAGATCTTCCAGTATCCTCCCTTTTCTGATGCGGATCAGCACCAGACAGAGGATGTAGGGAAGCTCCCGAAGCCTCTCGTCTGTAAAGCGGATCTTCAGTTTATTTTCGATCACACTGATCTGTCCCCGTACCTGCTTCATGAGCTCCGGGTCCACCTGGGAGATCTCCATGATCGCTTCCTGCCCGTTGGGCATGTTTAAGATTTGACGTATGATCGGAATCATAGCCTCTCTTTTGCAGAATTCACTTCCTGCCAGATGATACCCATCCTGTCTGCTGTAATGGATACCAAGCCCGTAGGCTGCCAGCCTTTCTTCCAGTTTTTTAACGTCGATCAGAAATGTATTCTTGCTGATGTCCAGCTTTGATGTAAAATGATAAATTGACAGTTCTTCCCTGGCACACAGAAGGATCAAAAAGATCAGTGCTCCCCGTTCCTTGTCTGAATACACATAGGTACTGTCTTTCATACCGATATCCTCGGTCCGGTACTGTTCCAGCACAGGAATCGGTATCACGAATTTACCAGTGCGCAGTCTTTCAATTTTGGGCAGCCCGTTATCCGCCAGGTATTGATTGATCTTATCCATCGTATAGCTGACCTGCTTCCTGGACAAATCTAAAGACTGCTCTACTTCCTTTCCAGTTATAGACGGATTATTTACAATTGTTTTTAATACTAAATAGCCTCTTTCGTCTAAATACACTAGAATCCCTCTTTCATCGTATCTGCTGCTACTTGCTGACCTCAATGCCCGGTGACTTTGCCTCATGGTCCAGCAGTTCTTTTAATTCGTCATCCAGCCGCATAATGGTCAGAGCAGCTCCGTTCATATCAAGTGAAGTCACATAGTCTCCGATCAAAACTTTATAAACGGAAATCCCTTTTTCTCTCAAGTACGCTTCAATCTCATCATACAGTACATATAATTCCATCACCGGAGTTGCGCCGAGACCGGAAAGCAGCACTGCGGCCTCTTCTCCGTCTTTTATCTCCAGATCCTCCACTACGGTCTCCACCATATTCCTGGCGACCTTCTTGGCAGGCTCTAGTTCCTGAACGTTGATGCCCGGCTCCCCGTGATGTCCGATACCCACTTCCATTGTTCCTTCTTCAATCTGGAAATTCGGATGCCCTACAGCCGGTATAGCACATGGACTTAATCCCACACAGATACTTCTTGTGTTGTCCACAGCTTTCTGAGCAGAAGCGATCACCTCATCCAGGCTGCCTCCCATCGCGGCTCTGGCTCCCCCGATCTTCCACATAAAAACGCCGCCTGCGATACCGTGGCGTTTTTCTTTCGTTTCTTTCGGAGATGAGGCCACATCATCGTTTGCGGTTACATATTTTACAGTGACGCCGGCTTTTTTAGCTTTTCGGACAGCCATCTTTACATTCATGTTGTCTCCGGCATAGTTTCCGAACAGACAGGCCACGCCTTCTCCAGCGTCCGCCTCCATAAATGCGTCATAGAATGCCTGGGCGGACGGCGAAGAGAAAACTTCGCCGACTGCCACAGCATCCACCATATTCTTTCCGACATAGCCAAGAAAAGCAGGTTCATGTCCGCTGCCGCCGCCTGTTACCAGTCCGACCTTTCCTTCCACCGGTGTATTTATGTATTTTACCACACGGTCATTGGCCTCAGACTTCACAACAAGATCTCCGTGGGCTTTTAAAAACCCTTTGAGCATATCTTCTACGACGTAATCCGGATCATTGACAAACCTCTGCATAATTCTTCCCCTTTTCTATGTCTAAAACGTTTAGTTGTTTGTTTCCTGCTGTGCTTCTTTGCTAAGGCTTCTGTAGTAGAGTACAAAACAGATCACCCAGACGACCAGGATGGCCAGCGGAATAAAGTTTCCGTCCAGTACCTTAAATACATGGGAGAAAGCGTAAGTCTGGATCGGTCCATCAATGGAACTGTTGGAGATCATCTCTCCCGCTTTCAGAGATACTGCTCCTGTTGTCCTTGCAAGGTCGGTCATAAACGGCGCGAACGCAGTACCAACCCATAAGAATACCGGCGCGAAGACGGTGCAGAGAATAATCATACGGATCAGGTTTCCTCCGGTAACAAGGAATGCTGGTACGGCAAGTGCAAGGTTGATGATACCTGCAAACGGAAGGATTTCATTTCCCGGCAGGAACATAGAGAATAATAATGTGATCGGCACAGAGTAGATCACTGCCAGCCATATCTCATTGGATCCTCCAAGGAACGGCCAGTCAAGCCCTACCACAAGCGTTCTTCCTGAGAACTTCTTATTCATGAAGTCACTGACTGCCTCAGATATCGGAGCCAATGCCTGCATAAAGTATTTTGTGATAACCGGGAACAGAGTCAGCGCTGTCGCTGCCTTAATCGCCAGGGTCAGAGTATCTG
>OLSH01000780.1_pt1 | contig 22266 bp, 19 predicted proteins | sample 1643221 | NCBI WGS metagenome assembly OLSH01 (sample SAMEA3136681, study PRJEB25190) | human gut metagenome | biome: human gut; feature: human-associated habitat; material: faeces | place: Austria | collected 2013 | reverse complement strand
AGTCCGGGAAACTGCTGGCTCAGCGCTGACAGCGCCGCCGGCAGGGCAATCTCGCTGAGACTCTGCGGCACACCGAGACGCAGCGCGCCGCGCGGCTCGCCTTGCGGATCCAACAGGCTGTAGAGTTTTTTCGTCTCACGCTTAATGCTCAGACACTGCTCGTACACCCGGTGTCCGGCGGCGGTCAGGGTCAGCGGGCGGGTCTGGCGCTCCAACAGCGTCACGTTCAGCTCCTGCTCCAGGCGCTGCAGGCGCCGGGTGATGGCCGACTGGGTGATCCCCAGATATTCCGCGGCCTGATTGAGGGACGAAAACTGCACCGTGGCCAGCAAAGCGTCGATATCGTCAATGCGCATAGGATCCTTATGTGAAATTTGCATATTAATATATGCGTAAATTGCATTTAAATAATATTAACGCCTCTGTTAGCGTTTTGACCAGTCCCTCTGACAGGAACCGCACATGACTGCACCACGACTGGAAAAATTACGCCATTTCATTCATGAGGTAGACCGCCTGCACCGTGAACACCACCAGACCGCCCCGCTGCTTGACGCCGTGGCGCAGCGGCTGGCGGCGCTGGTGCGTTACGACGACTGGCTGCCGGAAGAGTACACCCTGCCGCATCCGCACCATTACCAGCAGTATCTGCTGCATGCCGACTCCGGGGAGCGCTTCTCGATTGTCAGCTTCGTCTGGGGACCGGGGCAAGCGACGCCGATCCATGACCATCGGGTGTGGGGGGCCATTGGTATGCTGCGCGGCGCGGAGGAAAACCAGCGCTACCAGCTGGATGCCGATGGCATCCCGCGCGCGCTGGGCGCCGCCACGCTTCTGGAAGCAGGCCAGGTGGAGAAAGTCTCCGCTGACGATGGCGATATTCATCGCGTCAGCAATGCGCTGGCGGATCGCGTCTCCATCAGCATTCACATCTACGGCGGCAATATCGGCGCGGTGAAGCGCGCCGTGTACACCCCGGAAGGGCAGCAGAAACCGTTTATCTCCGGCTACTCTAACCGCCATTTACCCAATATCTGGGATTTGTCCCGCGAACATCAAGGATAACCACTATGTCCACCTACGCTTATCGCCAGGCCGCCGGGATCCGCCAGGCGCTGCTCGACCGTCGTGAACTGGCGCTGATCGACGTCCGTGAAGAGGCCGATTTCGCCACCGCTCATCCGCTGTTTGCCGTCAATCTGCCGCTCAGCAAACTGGAGCTGGAGGTCCGCCGGCGGATACCGCGCTTCACCACCCCGCTCACCGTCTACGACAACGGCGAAGGTCTGGCGGAGATCGCCGTCGAACGGCTGCGGGCCTGGGGCTATCAGGATGTGGCCTTGCTGGCCGAGGGTCTCGCCGGCTGGCGCCGCAGCGGCGGCGAGCTGTTTCAGGACGTCAACTCCGCCAGTAAAGCCTTTGGCGAGCTGGTGGAAAGCGTGCGTCACACACCGTCGCTCAGCGCCCAGGAGGTTCAGGCGCTCATCGACAGCCGACAGGAGGTGGTGATCGTCGACGCCCGGCGCTTCGATGAGTACCAGACCATGAGCATCCCCGGCAGCATCAGCGTGCCCGGCGGCGAGCTGGCCCTGCGGGTGGAGAGCCTGACGCCCTCCCCGCAGACGCCGGTTATCGTCAACTGCGCCGGACGCACCCGCAGCATCATCGGCACCCAGTCGCTGATCAACGCCGGCGTGCTAAACCCGGTCCATGCCCTGCGCAATGGCACTATCGGCTGGACGCTGGCCGGCCAGACGCTGGCGCACCAGCAGCAGCGGCAATACGATCCCTCCGCCCGCGCCTCCGGCGCCCGGGCCGCTGAGGTGGCGCATCTTGCCGAACGGGCCGGGGTGGCGGTCATCGATGAGGCCACGCTGCAACGCTGGCTGCAGCAGAACGACCGCACTACCTTCCTGTTTGATGTCCGCAGCCCCGAGGAGTACGCGGCGGGTCACTATCCCGGCAGCCTGAGCGCGCCAGGCGGCCAGCTGGTGCAGGAGACCGATCACTTCGCCAGCGTACGAGGGGCGCGCATTGTGCTGCTGGATGACGATGGCATCCGGGCGGCGATAACCGGCTCGTGGCTGGCGCAGATGGGCTGGGAGACGGCGCGGCTGAGCGCGCTGTCGGCCAGCCAGTTGAGCGAACGCGGGGTGCCGGCCGCCGAGGTGCCGCCCGGCCCGCAGGCGGAGGAGATAAGCCCGGCGCAGCTGGCGCAACAGCTGGACGAACCCGGTACGGTGGTGCTCGATTTCACCACCAGCGCCAACTTTGTCGCTCGCCATATCCCCGGCGCGTGGTGGCTGACGCGCTCGCAGCTGCGCCAGGCCCTGGATGTGATCCCTCCCGCACAGCGATACGTGGTGACCTGCGGCAGTAGTCTGCTGGCCCGCTACGCGGTGCCGGAGGTGGCGGCCTTGACCGGTAAACCGGTGCAGCTGCTTACCGGCGGGACGCTGGCGTGGATCGCCGCCGGTCTGCCGCTGGCGCATGGCGACAGCGGCCTCGCCGTCGAGCGCCTTGACCGCTATCGTCGTCCGTACGAAGGAACCGATAATTCCGCCGAGGCCATGCAGGCTTATCTGGAGTGGGAGTATGGCCTGGTGGATCAGCTGGCCCGCGACGGCACCCACGGTTTTCGGGTGCTCTAGCGCGAGCGCGCCTCAGGCCTCGCGCAGGATCCACGAATACTGAAAGCTCTTCGGCGCCGGAAAATGGGTCCGGCGTCGGTAGGAGCCCAGCGACTGCGGGGTGCAGTAGGTGCAACTCCCCAGCCATTCAACGCTTGCCGGCGACACTCCCGCCTCTGCGAAGATCGCTTCGGCAAAGGCGCGCAGATCAAACCACAGATTATCGCTGCCGCGTGCGGCGGCTTTGAGCGGATCGCTGACCGGGCCCGAACGGGAATGAAACAGCCGCTGGCGATGGCGGGCCACCCGATCACCGCCGGGCTGGTCCAGCAGTTGCTGATAAAATCCGGCGGAGACTTCGTAACAGCAAGGGTGAATATGCGGCCCCACGGCGATGACCAGATCGGCCAACGCCACCCCCTGCTGGCGAAAACAGGCCAGACTGTTGTCGACAATGCCGCTGACCAGCCCCTGCCAGCCGGCATGCACGCTGCAGACGAAGCGACCGTCGCGCGAGGCGATCAGCATCGGCAGACAGTCGGCGGTCACCACCCCCACCTTTTGCCCGGCTACCGCGGTAAACACCGCGTCGGCGTGCGGGCGCGTAGGCAGCGGCTGCTGATAATGATGAACCTCATTACCATGCACCAGCTTCACCGGAGCCAGCTCGGCATAGGGAAAGGCGGCGGTTTCGTGGACATCGAGAAAAGCGTGGCGGATGCCAGGGATAGCATTGAGCAAACGGGAGGTGTAAGCCATAGGGACGATAAGCGTCAGGGAATGATGTCTTACCATAGGCCAGGTGACGCGGACAGGCAAGGCGGCGGCCCGGCATTTTTTTGCCAGACCGCCGGATGCGTTTCAGACCATGGCCGCGCGCTGCTGGCGATGCATCAGCCAGAACACCGCCACCCCAGCCAGCACAATACCCGGCGCCGAGGCCGCCATCACCCCGACGGTACCGGTGCCGAGGGCCAGCATCTTGCCGGCCAGCAGCGGGCCGCTCATCGCCCCAAGACGGCCCACCGCCACGGCGGTGCCGACCCCGGTGGCGCGGATCGCTGCGGGATAAAAAAGCGGCGCCAGGGCATAGAGTACGCTCTGGCCGCCGGTGGCAAACAGCCCGGCGACAAACCCCGCCAGCAGCATTCCGTTCAGCGACGACGCGCTGCCCAGCGCCAGCAGGGAAGCCAGAATCCCGCTGTAGATCAGGAGCGACATCCGCAGCGGGGTGAGCTTATCCATTAGCGCTCCCAGCAGCAGCGTGCCGCAGGCGGCGCCGATCTGCAGAGAGAACATCACCCCCGCCGCCTGGCTGGCGCGGAATCCCTGGCCCACCAGCAGCATCGGCAGCCAGTTGATCAGCATATAGACCACCAGCAGGGTGAAAAAATAGCCCAGCCACAGCAGCAGGGTGGCGGCGGCCTGGCCCGGGGCAAACAGGGTGCGCAGCGGCACGCTGGCCTCCGCGCGCTGAAACGCCTGCGACTCCGGTAGCCAGCGCATCAGCATCGGGATCAGCAGTAACGGGACCACGCCGCCAATCCAGAAAATAGTCTGCCAGGCCGCGGCGAGACCGGAAAAGCCCAGCGCCGCCGCCAGCGCGGCGCCAATGGGCACGCCGCAGTACATCAGGCTTACCGCCCGGCCGCGGAAGCGTGAGCCAGCGGCTTCCGAGGTTAAGGCGATCAGGTTCGGCAATGCCGCCCCGAGCCCGACGCCGGTGAGCAGGCGCGCCAGCAGCAACGTCGGGAAGCTCCATGCCACCGCGGTGGCCAGCGAGAACAGGCCAAACAGCAGCACCGATCCCAGCAGAATGCGCTTGCGCCCGTGGCGGTCCGCCAGCATGCCGCCCACCAGCGCGCCGGGCAGCAGGCCGAGGATCCCAGCGCTGAAGATCCAGCCCATCTGCATTTTATCCAGCGCAAAGGCCTGCGCCATGCCGACGGCGGCGATCCCCGCCGCCTGCAGATCCAGCCCTTCCATCAGGGCCACCATAAAACAGAGCCCGATGGTGACCACCAGGCGCGAGGGGTTTGCAGTCGTTATCTTGGTCATAGGGTACCTTGGCGATAGCCGAACAAACGGAGCAGGTGACTGGCGGCTGATGCTTTGTCAGCCGCACGTTTTTCGTTATTTATTGCGGTTAAGCAGATCCAGTGCGACGTCGACGATCATATCTTCCTGGCCGCCGACCATCCGCCGCTTGCCCAGCTCGACGAGAATATCCACCGCGCTGAGGCCATAGCGCTCGGCCGCCGCTTCGCTGTGGCGCAGGAAGCTGGAGTAGACCCCGGCGTAGCCCAGCGCCAGCGTTTCGCGGTCGACACGCACCGGGCGGTCCTGCAACGGCCGCACCAGCTTATCGGCCGCGTTCATCAGGGCGTAGAGATCGGTGCCATGCTGCCAGCCGAGCTTGTCGGCGGCGGCAATAAATACCTCCAGCGGCGCATTGCCCGCCCCCGCCCCCATCCCGGCCAGGCTGGCGTCAATGCGATCGCACCCCTCTTCCACCGCGACGATCGAGTTCGCCACCCCGAGGCTCAGGTTATGGTGGGCATGCATCCCGGTGGCGGTCTCCGGCTTCAGCACCGCCTTCAGGGCACGGAAACGGTCGCGAATGTCGTTCATGTTCATCGCCCCGCCGGAATCCACCACATAGATACAGGTCGCGCCATAAGATTCCATCTTCAGCGCCTGCTGCGCCAGTGCCTGCGGGGAGATCATATGGCTCATCATCAGAAAACCGACGGTGTCCATTCCCAGCTCGCGGGCAAAGGCAATATGTTGCGCCGCGACGTCCGCTTCGCTGCAGTGGGTGGCGACCCGCACCACCCGCGCTCCGGCCTGATACGCCGCTTTCAGATCGTGCAGCGTGCCGATGCCCGGCAGCAGTAAGGTGGCGATTTTCGCCTGGCTGACCGCCTCCGCCGCCGCTTCAATCCAGGCGATGTCGCTGTGAGCGCCAAAGCCGTAGTTGAAGCTGGATCCCTGCAGGCCATCGCCATGGGCCACTTCGATGGAGTCGACCCCAGCCTTATCCAGCGCGCCGGCGATCTGCTGCACCTGCGCCAGGGAATACTGGTGACGGATGGCGTGCATGCCATCGCGCAGCGTCACGTCCGAGATATAAAGTTTTTTACCGTTCATGCTGTCGCTCCCGCCGCGCTGTGCATTGCCCCAGCCATTTGCTCCGCCGTCGCCAGCGCCGCCGAGGTCATAATATCGAGGTTGCCCGCGTACGCTGGCAGATAGTGCGCCGCCCCTTCCACTTCGAGGTAAATCGCGGTTTTCAGGCCGGAAAAACAGCCGACGCCGGGCAGGTTGACCGGCTTATCCTCGGGGATAACCTCAAACTGCACCTGCTGCTTCAGCCGGTAGCCTGGGACGTAAGCCTGCACTGCCGCCGCCATTTCGGCGATCGAGGCGGCAATCGCCTCCTGCGACGCCAGCTCGCTCAGGACGTAGACGGTATCGCGCATCATCAGCGGCGGCTCCGCCGGGTTCAGTACAATAATCGCTTTGCCCTTGCCCGCGCCGCCGACTTTTTCAATCGCCTGCGAGGTGGTTTCGGTAAATTCGTCAATATTGGCCCGCGTGCCCGGTCCGGCGGATTGGCTGGCGATCGAGGCCACGATCTCCGCGTAATGCACCTTCGCCACTCGCGAGACCGCGGCGACCATTGGGATGGTCGCCTGCCCGCCGCAGGTCACCATATTGACGTTGCCCTGATGGAGATTGGCCGCGAGGTTGACCACCGGTACGCAGTACGGGCCAATCGCCGCCGGCGTCAGGTCGATGACGCGGATCCCCGGCTTCGCTTCGCGCAGCGCGGCATCGTTTTTGATGTGCGCCCCGGCGCTGGTGGCGTCAAAAACAAAATCGATGTCGGCAAATTCCGCCATCTGCATCAGGCCGCCCACCCCTTCGTGGGTGGTCGCGACGCCCATGCGCCGGGCGCGGGCCAGGCCATCCGACTGCGGGTCGATGCCGACCATCACCGTCATCTCCAGATGCTGGCCGTGGCGCAGGATTTTAATCATTAAATCGGTGCCGATATTCCCGGAGCCGATAATGGCGACTTTACGTTTACGCATCACGATGTCCTTCTCCGGCGACGACGAAGCGTGCCGCAACTGAGCCAATACCTTCGATATGGGCGACAAAGCTGTCCCCCTCGTTAATCGCCACCATCGGGCCTAACGCCCCGGTCAGCACGATATCCCCCGCCCGCAGCGGTTCGCCGAGACTCGCCAGCTTGCGCGCCAGCCAGACTGCGGCGTTCAGCGGATGCCCCAGGCACTCGCTGCCGCGGCCGCTGGAGACCAGCTCCTGGTTGCGGGTCATGTGCATGGCGCACTGCTTCAGATCCAGTCCTGCCGGGCGCTGCGCCGGGCCGCCAATGACGTACAGGCCACAGGAGGCGTTATCGGCGACGGTGTCGACAAAGCCGATTGACCAGTCGCGAATGCGGCTGCCCACCACCTCCAGCGCCGGCAGCACCCATTCGATGGCGTTATACAGCTCATCAAAGGTGGTATCGGCATGCGGCAGATCCTGCTTCAACACCAGGGCGATCTCGGCTTCCACTTTGGGCTGCAGCACGCGGCCAAACGGCACCTCGGCGTTGTCGCCGTAGCACATGTCGGCAAACAGGGTGCCGAAATCCGGCTGGTTGACCCCCAGCTGCTGCTGCACTTTGGGATGGGTCAGGCCCACCTTGCGGCCCACCACCCGCCGGCCATGGGCCACGTGGTGCTGGACGTTCAGACGCTGGATGGCATAGGCGGCGTCGGCATTGTCGACGCCGAGGATATCGCGCAGCGGGGCGATCGCCTGGCCGGTCTGTTCCGCGTCGCGCAGCTGCCGGGCCAGCGCGTCAAGAGAAAAAGTCATCATTTACTCCTTAAGCCCGTGCGAGGAAATTGAGCACCAGCTGATTAAAACTGTCGGCATGTTCCCACTGCGCCCAGTGGCCGCAGTCGCGGTAAATATGCAGTTCCGAACCGGCGATCCCGGCGAGCAGGCGCAACCCGGCATCCATCGGCACGAAGCGGTCATTGCGTCCCCAGACGATCAGGGTTGGCGCGCTGATTTCGCCCAGCCGCGGGCCAAAGTCAGGAAACTGCTTCGGGTTGGCTTCGAGGCTCTTGACGAAGTTGTCCAGATGGTCGCGGCGCGACAGCATATTGTTGAGACGCGCCTCGAACAGCGCCTCGGTGAGGTCGCGGGTGTCGAAGACGAAGATGCTCATCATCTTCTTCAGGTTTTCTATGGTCGGCTCGCGGTACAGGGCGTTCAGCAGCTTGATGCCCTCCGTCGGCATCGGCGTAAACAGGCTCATGCCGCCGGTCCCCCCGCCCATCAGCACCAGCTTCGCCACCCGCTCCGGCCAGCTCAGGGTGAAGGCCACCGCGCTATGGCCGCCCATCGAGTTGCCCAGCAGATGGACTTTATCGATCCCCAGCTGATCGACCACGCTTTTCAGAATGCGGGCGTTGAGGTCCGAACGTGAGCCGCTGTTGACGATAGCATCGCTTTTGCCCCACCCCGGACAGTCGAGGAGCAGCACGCGATAGCCCGCCTCGACCAGCGGGTCAATGTTACGGCTGAAGTTGGCCCAGCCGGTGGCCCCCGGCCCGGATCCGTGCAGCATGACCACAGTCTCTTTCCCGTCGCCGCAGTCATTGATATGGATGCGCAGCGTGCGGCCCCCCTCGTCGACATTGAGGAATCGGCTGGTGGCGGCTTCGGTTTGCGGTTGATAGCTCATGTTAGTCTCCCGGTTAATCAAATCTCGGTGGTGGCGCTCAGCGAGCCGAACCCGGCGATCCACTCGGGGATCGGCCGGTAATAGCGGCCTTCACTGCGCCAGCGGCCAAAAGCGGATAGCGCGGCAAAAGCGGCCACCCAGGTCTTAATTTCGTGCGTCGATTTCCCGGCCATCGCCGACAGCTCGTCGTTGCCGATGGCATCCAGCTCCGCCAGCCGCCCCTGCTCCAGCAGGCTCATAAAGCGGTTGTCCCAGACCGGGTTGAGGGGATGGAGCGAGCGCTGGTCTTCGGTAAACCGCCTGGCGGCGTTGATCACCCGCTGCTGGCGCAGCTCGCGCTCGTCCGGCGGCAGCTGTTTTCCGCTGCCGAGCAGGCGATCGCGCAGATGGGCGTCGGCCTTCGCCAGCTCCGGCACCGGCGGCTGGTGCGAGAGTCCGCCCGAGCCGAGGATCAGCACCCGCTTATTGAGGGTATTGAGAAAGCGGCCCATCGCCTCGCCCAGCAGCCGGGTACGTTGAAAACCCGGCAGCGGCGCGGCGACGCCGTTAATAAACACCGGCAGCACCGGCACACGGTCCAGGCCACCCAGCAGAAACTCCAGCGGCTGGGCGAAGCCATGGTCCACCTGCATGTTGTACGACACCGCCAGGTCGATACCGCTGTTGATCACGGCGTGGGCGCAGGCTTCCGCCAGCTCGGTCGGCACTGGCAGGTCGCCGGCGGCGCTGGCGAAGTCGCCAATGGCGGTGGCGCCGACGCCGAGGCAGAACGGCGGCATCACGTCATAGAAAAAACCGTTGTAGTGATCGGGAGCGAAGAGCACCACCAGCTCGGGCTCGAAAGCGGCGATCCGCCGCCGGGCGTCAGCAATCACCCCGTTCACTTCATCAAGGACCGCCTGCTCCGGGTCCACGAATCCCACCAACGGAGTGTGGGAGAGACAGTGCAAATAGGCATCCATATCAGGCCACCTTCTCTTCAGTGCGGGCGGTATCCCCGGTTGCGAGGGTCATTTTTTCCGCCAGGGCGGTCAGCTGTGCGCCGAGGGTCTGCGGGATGGCGAGAGCGGCGACAAAGCGGTCCGGGTCCGGCAGCACTTTGCTCAGCAGACGACGCATATTGTGCGGCTCGCTGAGCTGGGCTTCGGTTTCTCCGGGCATCACCATAAATTCAAAGCGGCGCACGCCATGGGGCAGCGCGGCGGAAACGTAGGGTCGCACCGGGTCGCAGCACAGGTAAACGTGCGGGGTGGCCAGCGGGTCGTTAGCGATATCGATGACGATCCACTGATTCGGCGCGGTCTTGCCTTCGAAGGGGATGTTCAGCGTACGACGAATAAAGCTGGCGCCGCCGTCGCAGGCCACCAGCCAGTCCGCGCGCACCGTCTCCCGCTCGCCGTCCGGTCCTTTAAGATTTAACGTGACACCGTCACCGTTCTGGCTAAAGGCTTCTACTTCGCGGGAGAAGAGGCAGCGGACCTGCGGGAAACGCTGCAGGCCGTTATACATCACCGCATCGACCTGCGGCTGAATGAAGGCGTTGCGCCGCGACCAGCCAAACTCATCGGTCATCGGTTGGATATCAGCAAAGCAGCGCCCCTTCGGGGTCAGAAAGCGCATGGCGTGCCACGGCGTGGTGTGCGGCAGCACGTCGTTCACCAGCCCTACCGCCTGCATCGCACGCAGGGATTCATCGTCAATGCCGATGGCACGTGGGTAATCGATCAGTGTGTCGAGCTTTTCCACCAGCAGCACGCTGATGCCCATCTGGCCAAGGTAGTTGGCCATCATCAGGCCAACCGGACCGGCGCCGGCGATGGCGACCTGAGCGGTATGCTGCACGGCGGGTTGAATATCGGGTGTAGATGTTGTCATTTTCAGCGACCTCACGACTCGGAAACTGCCCGGCTGACAGGCAATTTGTTAATCATGTGTAAACGTATTTTTATAATGGGCTGAGTATAGGGCGGGGGTTTTCGGCTACAATCAAAACATCGCCAAATGTGCACCAGGTGCACAACACTGTTTATAAAGCATTTTAAGGAAGGATTTATGCGTGACGATGGGTCCACTGAGTACAAAACGGTGCGTGGGTTAAGCCGGGGTTTATTGTTATTAAAATTGTTAAATAAATTCGACGGCGGCGCGACGCCGGGCCTGCTGGCGGAGTTTAGCGGCCTGCATCGCACCACCGTGCGCCGGCTGCTGGAGACGCTGCAGGAGGAGGGTTTTGTCCGCCGCAGCCGCTCCGACGACAGCTTCCGGTTGACCATTAACGTCCGCCAGCTGAGCGATGGATTTCGTGACGAACATTGGATTTCTGCCCTCGCCACGCCGCTGCTCGGCGAGCTGCTGCGCGAGGTACAGTGGCCGACAGACATCACTACACTTGACGTCGACGCCATGGTGGTGCGCGAGACTACCCACCGCTTCAGCCGACTGTCGTTTCACCGCGCGATGGTCGGACGGCGGCTGCCGCTGTTGCTCACCGCCTCCGGGCTGACGTGGCTGGCCTTTGCCCCCGACGCGGAGCGCGACGCCATCGTCAGCATGCTGGCCGCCCGTCCGGAAGCTGAGTATCAGCTGGCCCGCGAACCGGAACGGCTGGCGGCGATCCTCGCCCGCACCCGACAGAACGGCTATGGCGAAAACTTCCGCGGCTGGCAGCAGGAGGAGAAAATCGCCTCCATCGCCGTGCCGGTCAGCAGCCAGCAGCGGGTTATCGGCTGCCTGAACCTGGTCTATATCGCCAGCGCAATGACCATTGAGCAGGCGGCGCAGAAGCATCTTTCCGCCCTGCAGAGGGTGGCGAGGCAGATAGAGGCCCGCATGGAAGAGGAAGAAGTGTGGTACGAAATGCCTTGATCGTGATGAGGGTAAATGCGATCACCCATTGCGCCCGGCTTCGTTATATAATTTAATACATAACGAATTTTTCACGCCATTCGGGCCACACCATGTCAAAACACCCCTTACTGCTGGGCCTGACGCTGCTCAGCGCCAGCCTGTTCACCGGCCAGGCCTTCGCCGACCGCACCGTCACCGACCAGCTGGGTCGCCAGGTCACGCTCCCCGACCACATCACCCGCGTCGTGGTTCTGCAACATCAGACGCTCAACCTGCTGGTGCAACTGCATGCCGCAGAGGATATCGTCGGCGTCTTAAGCAGCTGGCAGAAACAGCTCGGGCCGCAGTTCGCCCGCTTTATGCCTGAGATCGGGCAACTGGCGACCCCAGGCGATCTCACCCAGGTCAATATTGAAAGCCTGCTGGCGCTGCGTCCGCAGGTGGTTTTTGTCGCCAACTATGCGCCGCCGGCGATGATCGCGCAGATCCAACAGGCCGGGATCCCGGTGGTGGCCATCTCGCTGCGCCAGGACGCCGCCGGGGAAAAAAATAAAATGAACCCCACCATGGCTGACGAAGAGCAGGCCTATAACGCCGGGCTGGTGGAGGGGATCCGCCTTATCGGCGAGGTCGTCGAGCGCCAGCCCGAGGCCGAGGCGCTGATTCACTACACCTTTGCGGCGCGCAAACAAGCCAATGCGCCGGTGGCCGATATTCCACCGAACCAGCGGGTGCGGGTGTATATGGCCAACCCCGATCTGAATACCTACGGCGCCGGTAAATACACCGGGCTGATGATGGCGCACGCCGGGGCGCTGAACGTGGCGGCCGCCAGCGTAAAAGGCGCCCGTCAGGTGTCGCTGGAGCAGGTGCTGGAGTGGAACCCGCAGGTGATCTTCGTCCAGGACCGTTATCCGCAGGTGGTCAAACAGATAGAGAACGACCCGCAGTGGCAGGCGATCGATGCGGTGAAACACCACCGCGTGTGGCTGATGCCGGAGTACGCCAAAGCCTGGGGTTACCCGATGCCGGAGGCCCTGGCGCTGGGCGAGCTGTGGATGGCGAAAAAACTCTATCCTTCGCGCTACCAGAGCATCGATGTGGACAGTAAAGCCAGGGATTACTATCAGCGTTTTTACCGCGTGGCGTGGACGCCAGATGCGCGCTAACCACCATCCCTGGCGGTTGCAGGGTAGCCTGGCGCTGGCGACGCTGGCGATCGCGGTCGCCTCGCTCTGTTTCGGCCAGTACCCGTTAAGCCTGCGCGCCGTTGGCCACACCCTGGTCCATTTGCCGCCAGGTGAAGGGGTGATCGGGCAGATCGTCTGGTCGGTTCGCCTGCCGCGCGTGGTCATGGCTCTGCTGGCCGGGGGCGCGCTGGGGCTGTGCGGCGCCACCTTGCAGGGCGTGTTCCAGAACCCGCTGGTGGACCCGCACATCATCGGGGTGACCGCCGGCTCCGCCTTCGGCGGCACGCTGGCGATCCTGTTGGGCGTCGGCGGTCTGCTGATGATGGCCTCGACCTTTTTCTTCGGCCTCATCGCGCTGGGGCTGATTTACGCCCTCGCCGCCTTGCAGGGGCGGGACAGCACGCTGGGGCTGATTCTGTCCGGGATCATTCTCAGCGGCTTCTTCGCCGCGCTGGTCAGCCTGATGCAGTACCTCGCCGATAGCGAAGAGACGTTACCGAACATTGTTTTCTGGCTGCTCGGCAGCTTCGCGACCGCCAGCTGGCATAAGGTTCTGCTTATGTCCCTGCCCATGGCGCTAGCCGCCGGGGTGCTGTGGAAGCTGCGCTGGCGTATCAACCTGCTGGCGCTGGAGGAACGCGATGCCCGCAGTCTTGGCGTTCCGGTGGCCGCGCTGCGTCGCGGCGTGCTGGTGTGCTGTGCAGTGCTGGTGGCAGCCCAGGTGGCGGTCAGCGGCAGCATCGCCTGGATGGGGCTGGTGGTCCCGCACCTCGCCCGTCTGCTGGTGGGCGCTGACCATCGTCGCCTGCTGCCCACCGCCTTCTGGCTTGGCGCCGCGCTGATGCTGGTGGTGGACGATCTGGCGCGCACGCTGACCCAGGCGGAAATCCCGATCGGGATCATCACTGCCCTGCTCGGGGCGCCGCTGTTTACCTTTTTACTGGTGCAATCCCGGCGCCGGAGTACCGCCCGATGAACAGCTCATTATCGCTGGAAGCGCTACGCTACGGCCACCGTCAGCCGCTCTTCGCCCCGCTCACGCTGACCTGCCGGCCCGGTGAGATCTGGGCGGTGCTGGGCGCCAATGGCCGGGGAAAAAGTACCCTGCTGGACACCCTAACCGGCGTGTTGCCGCCGCTGGGCGGCCAGGTGCAGTGCGAGGGGGGCATCGCCCTGGTCCCGCAGTCGTTTCGTCCCGCTTTTCGCTGGCGCGTGAGCGATGTGGTGCTGATGGGCCGCGCCCGTCATGTGGATCTCTTTGCCCAGCCGGGCGAGGAAGATGCCCGGCGGGTTGAGAACGCGCTGGCGCAGCTGGGGATTGCCGCCCTGGCCGGGGATGACTTCGGCGCCCTCTCCGGCGGCCAGCAGCAGCTGGTGCTGATTGCCCGCGCGCTGGTCAGCGCCAGCCAGAATATCCTGCTGGATGAGCCCTGCTCGGCGCTGGACCTCGGTAACCAGCAGGTGGTATTGCAGCTGATCGGCGACCTCGCTCACCGCCAGGCACGCACCGTCCTGTTCACCACCCATGATCCAAACCATGCGCTGCAGGTGGCCAGCCATACGCTGCTGCTTCTGCCGGAGGGCCAGTGGCTGGCAGGCGAGACCGCCGACGTGCTGAGCGAAACGCACCTCCGGCAAGCGTACGGCCTGCCGGTACGTCTGATCTACCATCCAGCGTCCGCGTCCCCTCTGCTGGCGCCGGGGTTTACTCTGCGTCGCTGAACGGCATAAAACCCGCCTGCCGGAGATACCCCTGGCCAACGTCGCCGAGGATAAAGCGATACAGGGCCAGCGCGGCGGGATCCGCCCTGAGGCGCGCCAGCTGGTAATCGCAGCGAATATTCCACGGCGCCGGGATGGTCAGGGTACGCAGATCGTCGCAGGCGGCCAGCGCGGGGCCATAGTGCGCGTAGCCGATAAACAGATCCGCCAGATTCTGGCGAATAAGCCACGCGCCGGCTATCTCGCCCGGCGGCACGCTCAGTGAGTCTCTGCCGCCGACCCGCGGCTGCGCCCGCCCGGCTATCGCGTTGCCCAACCCAGGATAGTGCGCCTCAATTCGGGCAAACAGTTGCCAGGTATAATCTCCCGACGGATCGCATCCCGGCGTGGAGGTCGCCAGCCGCAGGCGGGGCGTGCTGAGCAGCGCCAGCCAGTCCAGGCCATCGTTGTCCGGCGACCGCCGGGCGGTCAGCATCAGCTGGTTGCCGGCAAATCCCTGGCATTCCTGCGCCAGACCGGCCTGCAGCAGCGCCTGCGGGTGCGCCGCGTTGGCGGACGCAAAAACCGCGCACGGCGCCCCGGCCTCGATCCGCTCGCGCAGCAGGCCGGCAGGGCCAAACTGCGCATCGACCGCCAGGCCAGTGTGCTGCTGAAAGTGCGCCACCAGCGGTAGGAAAGCGCTTCTCAGGCTTCCCGCCGCCAGCAGCGTGAGAGGAGTGGACATCATAGAGAGTCGCTATAAACCGGATAATATAACGCTATATTACCCGGTTTGCCGTCGCGTCAGTAGCGAATTTCCGCCAGCGCGCGCAGCTGCTCGGGGGTGGCTACCGGCAGGTCGAAAAAGCGCAGATAGGCGGGGATCATTTCAAACAACATGTCGGTCCCGCGCTGGATATGGCACTGTCGCGCCTGAGCGGCCCTCAGCAGCGGGGTGTACTCCTGGGTCATCACCACCTCCCCCACCCAGGTGCCTGGCGCCAGACGGTCAACGTCCAGCGGCAGCGGATCGCTGGCCTTCATCCCCAGCGGGGTGGCATTGACCACCAGCTCGTGTCCGACAGGATCGTGCTGCATCAGGGTGATATCGAGCTGCGGATAGTGCTGATGCAGCCGTCCGGCGAGGGCGTGCGCCACCTCGGGCCGGGTATCGTACAGGGTCAGGGCGCTGACTCCCGCCGCGGCGAGGGAGGCGGCGATAGCCGACCCCACCCCGCCGCTGCCGACCACCAGCGCCCGCGTCCCCTGCGGATTAAACCCTTTACGACGCAGGCCCAGCACAAAGCCGTCGCCATCGAACATATCCCCGGAGAGGCTGCCGTCGGCCTCGCGACGGATGGCGTTGCAGGCGCCGGCGATGGCCGCCGTCGGGCTCAGGCGCTGGACCAGATCGCAGGTGGCGATTTTATGCGGCATCGTCACCAGCGCGCCGATGATGTTGGTCATCGTAAACAGCGGCGGAATAAACGCGGCGTAGTCCTCCGGCCTGACCCCCATCGGCACCACCTTCACGTCCACCTGCTGGTCGACGAACCACGGGTTATAGATCATCGGCGCCTTAAAACTGGCGGTCGGATAGCCAAGGTGCGCTATCAGCCGCGTATTTCCACTAATCACCATGCCTTGCTCCTTTGCTTACTGCGATAACTCGATACGTTTGACGTCGCCGAGGATAAACAGATAGGCCACCACGCCCAGCAGCGCGGCGCCGCCGATGTAGATCAACGCGTAGAAGAAATTGCCGAACCCGGCAACGATAAAGCCGATCACCAGCGGGGTGAGGATCCCCGCGAGGTTGGCGCAGAAGTTAAACAGGCCGCCGGTCAGGCCGCCCAGCCCCTTCGGGGCAATATCGGAGATCAGCGTCCAGCCAAGCCCCACCATTCCCTGACCAAAAAAGGCAAACGACATCACCAGGATCACCGCCAGGTCGCTCTGCAGCCAGTTGGCGGTGATAATGCAGCTGGCCATCAGCAGACCGGCGACGATCGGCAGCTTACGGCCGAGGTTGGCCGACCCGGTCGCCTTGAGCAGTTTGTCGGAGATCCAGCCGCCAAACATCACCCCGCCCGCGGCGGCGACAAACGGCAGGATGGAGAAGAAGCCCACCTTCAGCCAGGGCATATGCCGCTCGGTGGCCAGCCAGGTCGGGAACCAGGTGAGAAAGAACACCAGCACGGTATTGCCGGCAAACTGGCCGATGCTGGCGCCGATGATCTGCCGCTTGCTCAGCAGTTGGCGGACCAGCGGCCAGCTGAACGCCACCTGCTGGTCCGTCGGGGCGCTCAGGCCGCCGCCGTTTTCGATATGCTCGCGCTCCTGCTGGCTGAGGCGCGGATCTTCATGCGGTTCGCGGTAGCAGCGCCACCACACCAGGGCAAACAGAATACCGACCGCGCCGACGCTGACGAACAGCACCCGCCAGCCAAAGCCGTCCATGATCCAGAACAGCAGCGGCGCAAAGCAGGCCAGCCCGAGGTATTCCCCTACCGTGTACACCGCTGTGGCTTTCGCCCGCTCATGCTGCGGGAACCAGGCGCTGACCACCCGGCTGTTGACCGGAAAGCACGGCGCTTCGCTAATGCCGAGCCCGAAGCGGCACAGCAGCAGTGTTTTCAGCCCCACCGCCATGCCGTGGAACAGGGTAAACAGCGACCACAGGGTCAGCGACAGAAAATAGGTCACTTTGTTGCCAAAGCGGTCAAGAAACAGCCCGCCGGGGATCTGCGCCAGGGCATAGGTCCAGGCGAAGGCGGAAAAAAGGATACCCATGATCGCCGGGTCGATCCCCAGCTCACCGGTGAGCTTTGGGGCGGCGATCCCCAGCACGGTGCGATCGAGGTAGTTGATCATGGTACCAATGGCCAACAGCGCAAGGATGCCGATGCGCCGCCGGGAGCGGCGCACGGTGACGGCAGGCTGGGCGGCAGCCGTCGGGTTAGGGCTATATGAGCTCATAGTCAGTTCCTGTCTCGGGTACAGAGGATGTTGTTATTGTGTTTAAAGCATAATGAACCATTTGATTCGGGCTAACAATACTGCATCGCCGCCAGACGGACGGCGGCATTCGCCGCGCCATAGAGCGCGTAACCGGCCCGTCGTTCGGTTAACTCAAAGAAAAAGCGCCCGGCGGTAAAGGGGCGGGTATAAAGATGCAGGAAGGCCCCGCCCTGCGGATCGCGGTCGTAGAGGAGCTGCCGCCGCTGCAGTTGCCCAACGTCCAGCTCGCCGCCGAAGCGCGCCAGCAGATCGTCATAATAATTGGCCGGGATCGGCAGCGCATGGCGGGCAACGTCGGCAAGCTGGTCGCAGGTGGCCGGCAGATCGCGGCAGGCAAAGGCCGCATGCTGCAGCCCTGCCCCCTGGTAGCAGGCGACCGAGCGGGCAATCTGCGTCGCCCGGCTCTGCGAAATATTCAGCGCCAGACGGATATCGCCCTGCGGGCTGCGCACCGCCAGACTGCGCACCAGTCCATACGGGTCCGGCAGCGTCTGCTCATGCTCAAGGGTAAAACCAAACACCGTGCGGAAGAACATCACCCAGTTGTCGCGGCTGTCGGCCTCCATCCCCAGCGCCAGATGGTCGATACCGAGATAATCCTCGCGCACCGTCAGTCCGTCGCGCAGATGAAAATCGCGCTCATAGATCCCTTCCCCGGCCTCGATGAGATAGATAAGGCTACCGTCCGGGGCGCAGATCGCCGGGATCGGCGTTTCGTTCGGCCCGGCATCGCCCTGCCAGGTGGCATACCCCAGCGCCCGGGCGCGGGCCACAATCGGCGCACTGCGATCGACCCGCAGCGCCATGGCGCACAGCGATACGCCGTGGCGTTGATAGAAATGATCGGCCCAGCTGTGGGGCTGATGGTTGATGACGATCCGCGCCCCGCCGTTGCGCCACAGCGTCACCTGTTTGGAGCGGTGGCTTCCCTCGTGCTGAAAACCCAGCGCCTGCAGATGCTGCCCCAGGCGCTGCGCCTCGGCGGCGCTGGCGGCAAACTCGATAAACTCCAGCCCGTGATAGACCGGCAGCGGCGGCGGTGAAAACAGATCGGCATCGCACGTCGGGAGCCGACGGCGGGTTTGCTCCTCCAGCCACAGCAGCGAACGATAACCATCTTTGGCCGTCGCGCCGTTCGGCGAGGCGCGAAAACCGTCATTAAAGATCTCCAGCGACCAGGGGCCGCGATAGCCGCAGCGGGTGACCTGCTCGGCAAACGGCTCCAGCGGCAGCTCGCCCTGCCCGGGGAAGCAGCGGAAATGGCGACTCCATTCCAGGAGATCCATTTTCATGTACGGCGCATCGGCGAGCTGAACAAAGGTGATTTTCTCCACCGGCACCGACGGTAGCGCGTCCAGCGTGTCGCCGCGAGCCAGAATATGGAAGCTGTCGAGCACCAGGCCCAGCGCCGGGCTGTCCACCCGCCGCACCCGCTCCCAGGCCTGCTGCCAGCGGTTCACATGGGTTCCCCAGGCCAGGGCCTCATAGCCGATGGTGATCCCCTCTTCTTCCGCCAGCGTGGCCAGCGCCCGCAGATCCGCGACCTGCAATTCGCTATCCGCCGAGCAGTCCGGCTGCACATTGCTGCACAGCAGCAGCGTGTCGCAGCCCAGCTCGTGCATCAGGGCAAACTTGCGCCGAGCGCGGGCTATATTCGCCGCAAACTGCGCCCGGCTGGCGCCTTCAAAATCGCGAAAGGGTTGAAAAAGCGTGATTTTTAACCCTAAATCGGCGGCAAGCTGGCGGATTTCCGCCGGCGTCCCCGTATAATAGAGCAGATCGTTCTCGAAAATTTCCACACCCTGATAGCCCGCCGCCGCAATAGCGTGCAGCTTCTCAGGCAGGGTGCCGGAAATCGAAACGGTGGCGATAGAGCGCAGCATAAGGTCCTCGGGTCAACAACTGACGTGAGCCTTGAATATGTATCATTTGGTTCATTTGCGCCATACTAGGTTGCTAAATTGTGATCATTATGTGTATTTTTTGTCACCCAAGAAAAAGGAGTTGCCATGACCGTCGTTGCTCATGATGAAGCACAATCCCTGAAGGCGCGGATTTTCAGCGCCGCTATCGCTGTTTTTGCTGAACACGGGCTGTCAGGCGCCCGCATGGAGCAGATCGCCACCGAGGCGCAGACCACCAAGCGCATGGTGGTTTACTACTTCAAAAGCAAAGAGCAGCTCTATCAGGAGGTGCTGCAGTATGTGTATGCGCGGATCCGCGAAACCGAGCAGCAGCTGGGGCTGGAGAATGTGCCGCCGGTGGAGGCGCTGGTGCGGCTGGTGCGCTGGAGCGTGCGTTATCACGCCACCCACGCGGACTATATGCGGGTGATTTGCATGGAGAATATGCAGCGCGGCAAGTGGTTACAAACCTCGGGTGAACTGAAACCGCTGAATCGTACCGCCCTGTCGATTCTGGAAGACATTTTACAGCGCGGCCAGCAGCAAGGTGTCTTTCAGGCGGGGCTCGAAGCACGCGATGTGCACCGGTTAATCAGCAGCTTCAGCTTTTATCAGGTGTCGAATTTCTACACCTTCAGCAGCCTGTACCTGGACGACCCGTTGCCCGCCATCGACGACGAAGCGATGGTGGCCCACCACTGTGACATTGCCGTCCGGGCGGTGATCCGCTTCGTGATTTCCTGACCCGCCGGCGAAAGACGTTAATGCCCTGAAAGGGCGTGAATGACTTTCTCCATGGCCTCCACGGTGAGCGCCGAACGCTGAATTTTGGCGTTCGCCAGCGAGGTGCGCAGTACGCCGGCAATGACAATGTGTTTCGGCTCCTGGCCCAGGTCTCGCATTTCCAGCACCACTCGCCGACTTGATCAAAACGCTCTAAGAAAGATCTTGGAGCGTCGTCTTTGGCTTTATTTCCCATCTGGTTTTGCTCGCACTTTATTATTATCAATCAATTCATTATTGATAGATTTTTTCCGCAACGCAAATTATCCCCGGCGGAATGGGCCAATGGCGCATTTTACTGGTTCATCACGCGAGAAAAAGCGCCTTCCGCTGCCCCTTTGCCTGCCCGGTGATGAAAAAATGTGTTGCGTACTTTTATGCATAACGTGCCGGTTTTGTTACGCGTTTTGTCCATAATTTGAAACGAGGTTTTTATTTTCCTTTTTGATTTCGGCAGCGTATAATGCGCTTCGATTCTTTCTTGAATGGTTTCAGCGCATTGGACTGCATGATAAAACGCATAACACCTTGCCACATTTCATGGGCTGAACCGCCAGCACACATTCTTCTGCACGCTCCGGGGTTGTCACCTATCCTTAGGGCGTGGCTTAGCAACTTTCGTAATACAGGTTTGGCTCCCCGGCAGTGCGCCCGCGGAGCGAGAATTCCATATCCTTCACAACTTAAAGACTAAAACTGTCATGAAAAAGACCAAAATTGTTTGCACCATCGGTCCGAAAACCGAATCTGAAGAGATGCTGACCAAAATGCTGGAAGCCGGCATGAACGTGATGCGTCTGAACTTCTCCCACGGTGACTATGCGGAACACGGTCAGCGCATCCAGAACCTGCGCAATGTGATGAGCAAAACCGGTAAGAAAGCCGCTATTCTGCTGGACACCAAAGGCCCGGAAATTCGTACCATCAAGCTGGAAGGCGGCAACGACGTCTCATTGAAAGCAGGCCAGACCTTCACCTTCACCACCGATAAATCCGTCGTCGGCAACAACGAAATCGTTGCAGTGACCTACGAAGGCTTCACGTCTGACCTCACCGTCGGCAACACCGTTCTGGTGGACGATGGCCTGATCGGCATGGAAGTGACGGCTATCGAAGGTAACAAAGTTATCTGTAAAGTGCTGAACAACGGCGACCTTGGCGAGAACAAAGGCGTAAACCTGCCGGGCGTCTCCATCGCCCTGCCGGCGCTGGCTGAGAAAGACAAACAGGATCTGATCTTCGGTTGCGAACAGGGCGTGGACTTTGTCGCGGCCTCCTTCATCCGTAAACGTTCCGACGTCGTCGAGATCCGTGAGCACCTGAAAGCGCACGGCGGCGAAAACATCCAGATCATCTCCAAAATCGAAAACCAGGAAGGCCTGAACAACTTCGACGAAATCCTCGAAGCTTCCGACGGCATCATGGTTGCTCGTGGCGACATGGGCGTTGAGATCCCGGTTGAAGAAGTTATCTTCGCCCAGAAAATGATCATCGAAAAATGTATCCGCGCGCGCAAAGTGGTTATCACCGCGACTCAGATGCTGGACTCCATGATCAAGAACCCGCGTCCGACCCGCGCTGAAGCCGGCGACGTGGCCAACGCCATCCTCGACGGTACCGATGCAGTGATGCTGTCCGGCGAATCCGCGAAAGGTAAATACCCGCTGGAAGCCGTCACCATCATGGCCACCATCTGCGAACGTACTGACCGCGTGATGACCAGCCGTCTGGACTTCAATAACGACAATCGTAAACTGCGCATCACCGAAGCGGTGTGCCGCGGCGCGGTAGAAACCGCTGAGAAACTGGAAGCGCCGCTGATCGTTGTCGCCACCCAGGGCGGTAAATCCGCACGCGCTGTGCGTAAATACTTCCCGGACGCCACCATCCTGGCCCTGACCACCAACGAAACCACCGCTCGCCAGCTGGTGCTGAGCAAAGGCGTTGTGCCGCAGCTGGTGGAAGAGATCGCCTCTACCGATGACTTCTATCATCTGGGCAAAGATCTGGCGCTGAAAAGCGGCCTCGCGCGTAAAGGCGACGTGGTGGTGATGGTTTCCGGCGCATTAGTGCCGAGCGGTACCACTAATACGGCTTCCGTACACGTGCTGTAATAATTTACAGGTTAATTGGTTTTTTTTAATAAAGCGCCTCTCGGGGCGCTTTTTTTTATTCATCGACTAGCTCTTCCTATTAAAAATGCAAATCGGAATTTACTATTTAATAAGAGATTATCTAAGATGAATCCGATGGAAGCGCGCTGTTTTCACTCGCCTTTTTCAGCGATTTTGTCCAATTCGATGCTTCTTTGAGCGAACGATCAAAAATAAGTGCGTTCAGGTAAAAAAAATATTCTCATCCCAAAAAACTTTGTGTAATACTTGTAACGCTACATGGAGATTAACTCAATCTAGAGG
>OLSH01000774.1_pt1 | contig 22478 bp, 19 predicted proteins | sample 1643221 | NCBI WGS metagenome assembly OLSH01 (sample SAMEA3136681, study PRJEB25190) | human gut metagenome | biome: human gut; feature: human-associated habitat; material: faeces | place: Austria | collected 2013 | reverse complement strand
AACATATCAATGCGATTATGATTCAGAATGATGTATTGAGTACGGCAGCTATGGAGGGCCGCCAGGAGGGCCGCCAGGAGGGTCGCCAGGAAGGTCTTGCCGAGGGCCGTCAGGAAGGTCTTGCCGAAGGACGCATGGAAGAGAAGCAGGCGAATGCCCGGAGGATGAAGGCATTGAACCTGCCGGTCGAAACCATCTGTCAGGTGACAGGATTGTCCGCCGGAGAGATAGAGAGCCTGTAGACTCCGGCTTTTCCATTTTATTTCGCGTTCCTCCTTATCCATTCCGTCGGCGGCACATAGTCGCCGATTTTTGTCATGCTCCTGTTGTGTCCGAAGTATACATTGCCCGTCTCGCCGTTGCGGTGTTTGGCGATGATGGCTATCCCCAGCCCCTCTGTCGGATATCCGCTCTGCTTGTCCGTTGCCAGGTGTGCCAGTGCCGGGCGATAGAGCAGAACCACCAGGTCGGAATCCTGCTCGATGGCGCCACTCTCACGCAGATCCGCCAATTCCAGGCGTCCGTACGCCCTGTTTTCGGAGCCGCGGTTGAGTTGGCTCAGCAAGATGACCGGTATGTGCAGTTCCTTGGCCAGCAGCTTGGCTTTACGGCTGGCCTGTGCCACCTCTTGTTCCCGGTTCCGGTTGTTCTGTTCGGTGCGCATGTCGCACAGTTGCAGATAGTCGATGATGATAAAGTCGCACTTGCCTTTGCTTTGCAGCAACCGTGCGCTTGAGCGTACCCGGTCCATGCTCATATCCGGGTTGTCGTCTACGCAGATGGGCAGTCTTGCCAGTTCTCCTGCGGTCTGCCGGGCTTGCAGCCATGTTTCCTGCGACACTTTTCCGCTTCGCCAGAGGTGCGGGTCCACCTCTCCTGCCGACAGGAGCCATCGGTCACCCAACCGTTCGCCCTGCATCTCGAGGCTGTACACCACCGTATGATGTCCTGCCGCTGCTGCGGCTTTAGCCAGATGGAGCGCGAAGGCGATTTTCCCCACTGCCGGCCGGGCGGCGATGGTGATCAGGTCATTGTTTTGCCATCCGCCCGTCATCTTGTCCAGTTCGGTCAGTCCGGTAGGGATGCCGGTCACTCCGTCCTTGTTTTTCCGCATTCGCCCTTCCGCTTCCACCAGGGTGGCCTGCATCAGAGTGTCCATGTCCCGTAGTTGCCGGTTGTGTCCGCAGGCTCCTTCAAGCCTGTCCAGCAGGTTGTGAGCATCCACCAGCGTGTCTGTCAGGTCGATGGTTTCATCGCCGGAGAGGGTCAGCAGCTTGCTGAATCCCACGATCATTTCTCTTCGGATGTACTTCTGGTGCACGATGCGCGCATGATATTCCAGATGTGCCGAACTTGCCACCCGGCTGCTCAGTTGGGTGATGTAGAACGGCCCTCCGGCATCGTCCAGCTTTCCGCGCTTGCGCAGCTCTTCGGTGGCGGTGAGGATGTCGATGTTCGTACCGGCGTGAAACATCGCCTGCAGTGCGGCATAAATCAGTTGATGACGGGTGACATAAAACATTTCCGGTTTCAGCAGTTCGTCAACCAGTGCCATGCCTTCTTTTTCGATCAGGCAGGCTCCGAGGATGGTTTCCTCGAGTTCGGGTGCTTGGGGTTGTAGCATAATGATTTGGATTTGTGGTGGGTTTAAAACTCATATTCATTCAGGAACGCTTTATCCGCCAGATACGTGGCCGCCTGTTTGCAGAAGCGTATATCTTTTTGGTGGGCATAATATTCCTCGATGTTTTCCAAGGCCAGTTTCTTCTCCGTTGCCGTCAGTTTATTCCATTCTTTCCGGGCACGGGCTATGTTTATCTTGTCCTTTTGGGTGATGCGGTGGTAGAGGTCCCAGAAGTCGTCGAAACCCTCCGTGGCATGGTTGCTCCGGGTGGCGGCCGCCTTTTTCTGTCCGGTCCAGAGGTCATAGTCTATCACCCGTAGCAGGGTGATTCCGGCGGAGTTCTCCACGGCCTCCATGATTCCGGATTTAAACAGGGTTTCGAAGAAGTGGCGGGTGCGATAGCGGCTCCATCCCAGCACCTTTTCCCAGTGGCTGTAGGTGTATACCGTCTCTCCCCGTCGGCAGATCATCCGGTTGCCTTGCACACAGATCTCCGTATCCGAATAGTTGACCAGCGCCAATACGCGTATCCACGCTTCCAGATAGCCCTCTGTGCCCAATCCGGCTTTGAGGAAATCTTCGATCAGGGATTTGGGGATCAGGATATATCCTTTTTTCAGAATTGTTTCAGTCGATGCGTTCATAGTATTTCATTTTACAGGTTATCGAGTGTACCGCTCTTTCCCGAACGGTGTGACAAAGCTAAGCACGGACAGCCGGTGATGCAAGAAAGTGATGCAGAGTGCCGCATTACGGCGCAAAAAGTCACAGGGTCCTCTGCAGGGCAGCGCACGCTCTGCGGGGGTGAAACCGAGCCTCGTCCGGGCCTTTCCGGAACCTCTGTTTCCATCATCCGGAGCCTCTAAACCACCAACACGGACACCAACATGCTTTAGTACTCCTAATGCGCTGTTGCTCAGCTTTCTGTGCGGATGAATTTAGAGGCCGCCAACATGCAGACCTGCACATAAATAAATAATAAACAAAAGATATATAAAATATATCAGTCGAATTTGCGGTCGGCGAACAGTTTTTGAACCCGATCCGCGGGGTGCTCGCGCAGCCACTTGTACACCGTGTCGGGCATTCCCCAGTGACGGATCACGATACAGATCTGGCGCGGCGTCAACAGTGTGTTGGGACGCTTGTATCCCGCTTCCAGCAGTTCGGCGTACAGGTTCGGATAGCGTTCTATCTCGTCGCGCATCCGTTTGCCTGCCGAGCGGGGATAAACACAGGTTGTGAAATATGCCATCGCCACGTCCGACAGCAGGCAGCTTCCGTTCAGCAGCCAGTCAAAATTTAATTCTTTCATAATTGTTGCTTTTATTTACGTGACAAAATTACATCTCTCTTGTGTGAAGTGAAAAACTTTTTTTACTGTCACGGCGTTGCTTTTCAAGTATGACATGCGAAACACAGAAAAAAAATAGTATCTTTGTATCCACAGATGGGTCTGTTACTTATCTCCGGAACAATAAAGAATATGAGCGATAAAATCTATCCTATCGGAATACAGAATTTTAAGAAAATCCGTAAAGAGGGTTTTTTCTATGTAGATAAAACCGCATTGGTTTATCAAATGGTGAAGACGGGGAGTTATTATTTCCTGAGCCGCCCCCGTCGCTTTGGGAAGAGTCTGCTTGTTTCTACTCTCGAGGCCTATTTTCGGGGAAAAAAGGAACTCTTTGAAGGACTGGCGATGGAAAAGCTCGAGAAAGAGTGGATAGAACATCCGATATTGCATCTGGATTTGAATATAGAGAAATATGACTCACCGCAAAGCCTTGAGGATATATTGGAGAAAGCCATTGTGTCATGGGAGAAACTCTATGGAGCTGAACCTTCGGAGCGCTCTTTGTCTCTGCGCTTTGCCGGTGTCATAGAGCGTGCCTGTAAACTGACGGGGCATCGTGTAGTCATTCTGGTGGATGAATATGATAAGCCCATGCTGCAATCCATTGGGGATGAAGAATTGCAAAAAGAGTTTCGCAAGACCTTGCAAGCCTTTTATGGAGCTATCAAAACAATGGATGGATACATCCGGTTCGCTTTTCTGACCGGTGTCACCAAGTTTGGTAAAGTGAGTGTGTTCAGTGCTTTGAACAATCTGATCGATTTGTCGATGGACGAACGTTACGTGGCATTGTGCGGCATCACCGAGGAGGAAATACGGACCAATCTGGATCAAGAGTTGTACGAACTTGCCGACAGGCAGAGGATGGGTTATGAAGAGGTGTGCCGTGAATTGAAGGCATGCTATGACGGGTACCATTTTGTGGAAGATTCGATCGGCATTTACAATCCTTTCAGCCTGCTGAATACGTTCTATAAAATGAAATTTGGAAATTATTGGTTTGAAACGGGTACTCCTACCTATCTGGTAGAACTCTTGCAGATACATCACTATGATCTTCATAAAATGGCGCATGTGGAAACCGATGCGGATGTATTGAACAGCATCGACTCTTCCTCTACCGATCCTATTCCCGTAATTTATCAGAGCGGTTACCTCACCATCAAGGGGTATGACCGTGAATTCGGGATTTACCGTTTGGGATTCCCGAATCGCGAAGTGGAGGAGGGGTTCATGAAGTTTCTGCTTCCTTATTATGCGGACACCAATAAAGTAGAAGCCCCGTTTGAAATTCAGAAGTTCGTACAAGAGGTTCGTGCCGGGGACTATGATTCTTTTTTCCGCCGTCTGCAGAGTTTCTTTGCGGATACCCCTTACGAAATGATTCGTGATCGGGAACTGCACTATCAGAATGTGCTTTTCATCGTCTTTAAGCTAATGGGATTCTATACGCAAGTGGAATATCATACCGCTGAAGGGCGTGTCGATCTCGTTTTGAAAACAGATAAATTCATTTATGTGATGGAGTTCAAGTTGGATGGCACTGCCGAAGAAGCTCTCCGACAGATCAACGGGAAGCATTATACGCAACCTTTTGCGACTGACGGCCGTAAGCTTTTTAAGATTGGCGTAAATTTCAGTGCCCAAACCCGAAACATCGAAAAGTGGATCGTTGAATCCTGATATTTAGTAACGATTAAAAAATAAAATGAACGATAAGAAGAAACACCTAAGGCGGTGCTTCAGCATCGCTGCGCACGAATATAAGGCTTTTTGCTACAATAACAAGCGATGAACTATATTTCTTAAATGAAAAAGCCGTGAATCAAAAACAATAAATATGGCAACTATTTTGTATTTTAAGAGAATTGTTTTATCTTTGCAGCAACATGCTTACCCCGCTTCCCGTCAGATCAGCGCGCTCAGGGTAAGCTTTTTATTTTTATACTAGTGGCTGTACGTACACAAGTCGCCTACATACTTATATTGAGCATGATTGTGTATCTTTTGGATATAATCAATCCTAACCATTCGTTTGTGACAAGGTTTAAGGATTTATTAAACCGTTACCCTTCAATTGATGTCCGGGCAATGGGATTTCCTGCAAATTGGGAGAATGAAGATATTTGGAAATAGGCAACGCTGTTGCCTGAATTGAACTAAGCCGCTCCGCACTGCTATCCATTTTTCCCTGTCGACAATAAGTTCTTCCCCGCGGTATATACGGCATATCCTTGATTCAATCCTGCCGTGTGAACTAACAATGATAAAACAGAAGTTATTAGAGATGACAAACAAGTATCCGATTGTCATCCTGACGGGACCTCGGCGTCGGGTAAATCTACTTTGTTGAAAACATCTTTGGGTGAAGTTCTCTCTTAGAAAAACAATATACTAAGCAACCCATAAGCATTGCCCACTATGTAGGTTGACTGATGAAGCTTACCCACCTCTTTCCCTTTTAAAATACCCCAGTACCGTGCAAGGCGACAACTTGTGGCGGTCGTGGTAGCGTGACTCGAACTCGTAGTGGGTGCAGAGCCAGCGGCAGAAGCAGCGGTAAGTGATGCGCAGGTTCAGGCGCCGTTGCAGGTCTTCGTAAAACAGGGCGATCCGGGTGAAGAAGTCGCTTACCTGCTTTCGGGCGATTTTCCGTTTCCGGGGGGCTTGTGCAGAGGCGGCCTGTTCCTCCCGTTCTATCAGGTATCGCAGCACACGGATGTCTTTTTCTATCTTATCTTCTTGTTCGTGCAGTCTTTGTTGTTTCTGTTCCTTTTTTCTTAATGACTCTTTCAGGTCCTGGATGCTCTTTTTCATCTTACTTTGAGGTTTGTATGGGATGGCTGGATGCCAATGTTTGTTAAAACGACGTTAGGATCGGCAAAGATATACAAAAAGTGTACAGCATATCGTCCCAAGGATTGTTCCGTAAAGTCTCTTTAGATGTGTTTTGTAAAGATATAGGTTCGGTTATCCGGCTTTCTGTACAATTTATATTTAAGGGGATATTGTAAATTAAAAACAATGAATAAGATGAATGAAACATTAACAGTATTTATGATTTCGGAGATTGAAAGGTTCCGTGAAGAGGCCCGTGAGTCCGCCCGGCGCATTTACCACAACATGCTGCGTTTGCTCAGGGAGAGCGCTGGAAAGGAGGAGATCGGATTTGAAGAGGTGACCCCGGCGTTTCTGGGGAATTACGAATTTCTGCTGCTTGGCCGGGGGCTTAGCTGGAACACGGTGTCTACTTACATGCGTGCCCTGCGTGCGGGCTACAACCGGGGGATGAAGGGGCGTCCGGGATATGTGACCGGGCTTTTCGACAAGGTATACACCGGTACGCGCTCCGACGTGAAGCGTGCCGTGGATGCCCGCACGGTGGGGCGTATGATCCGCATGTCGGGGTGTCCGGATGAATCGGCCTCGGCGAAGGCTGTGGACTGGTTTGTGCTGATGTTTATGCTGCGGGGCATCCCGTTTGTCGATCTGGCACACCTGCGCAGGAGCAATCTTGACAAGGGGGTGCTGACCTACTGCCGGCATAAGACGGGGCAGGAGGTCAGCATTACCGTGCCCCGTGAGGCGATGGACATCATCAACCGGAGGATGGCGGAGAACGATCATCCGAGCTACCTGCTGCCCATCCTGGGACAACCCCGTACCGGGAAACGTCGGCAGGAGAAGGTGCTGACTCCTTATCAGGAGTACCAATATGCGTTGCGTAACCTGAACCGCCGGCTGGAACGGGTGTCGGTGGATTTGAGATTGGGCGGCAGGCTCAGTTCATACACCGCGCGTCACACGTGGGCCACGATTGCCTTTCATCAGGAGACGCCCGTGGGAGTGATCAGCCGTGGGCTGGGACACTCTTCGGTGAAAGTTACGGAAACTTACCTGAAACCTTTCGGTGATAAGGAAGTAGACCGGACAAACAGGAAGATACTCAACTATGTGCTGAATGCGGTTTGAAGGTAGAATGTATTGAAGGTATTACGCTTATAATCAGTAGGGTAGGTAGTCTGTTACTTTGTAGGTAACGGCATCGCTTTATTGCTGCAAAATTGGACATTATTTTTCACACAAACAAATAAAAAGGCAAGTTTTTCAATAAAAAGATAATTAATTTTAAAAAAGATGCATGCTTAGCATTAGTTTTCCCTATTTTCTCTTAAAAAAGCAATAAGAAGGGTTGTCCACGTTGGTGTAATTTAACGTGGATGAACATTTTATTGCCATCATCGGATGCCTTTTATTGTTTAAATCTAATTATTCGGTTTAGAACGCTGTCTGTTTCAGATATTTGTTAAATGCCGTTACCTACAAAGTAACGGTCTTCACAAACAAAACAAAAAGTTATGCTTACAATTTTAACCCAGGAGGCTATCAGGGTGCTTCGTTACATCTATTACCGTGATGCCGGCATATCTTGTCCTCCTGATTCTTCCGATTGCGCTTTCCGGAATGTTTCTGTCCTCCTTCCCCTGTTGGAGCGCGGAGGGCTGATTCGCTGTATATGCCCGGAATCTCCCGATAGTCCCGTTTCTTATGAACTGTGCAAGCCTTTGGGCTCCATCGACCTGCTGTCCTTGTTGCTGATCCTGCACGAGGGGGTGTGTCCGGTTTCTCCGGATGTCGACGAGCAGCGTGTCTATGGCCGTTATGGGTCGGTGGCCTCCCGTATGGGGGTTGTCAACCAGATGATGCGCAGCATATTCAGTGAAATCCATTTGACAGAACTTTGTTTGTAAACCGTTTTTTAGAGATTGCCGCCATGAACAGAATTTTACTGCTGCTCGGATATATCCTTTTGCTCTCCGCACCGGTCTGCGGTCGGGGTGTCGGCACACGTGCGGTTTCGGACTGCGATTCGTTGCACACGTTCCGTTTTGTACAGGGGCGTGACGTTCTGTATGCCGACTATCAAGGCAACAATCACGAGCTGAAACGCCTGTTTGCCGCCGTCTCTTCTTTCCGTGGCCCTATCGCCGACGGGAAGATGCGTATCTATGTAGACGGTCATTGCACTTCGGGCGGGAGTGTACACGACAATCTTTGGCTGGCCTATGTGCGTAGCAGCCGTGTGAAGTCCGAACTGATCACTCGCAAGGGCATGAAAGAGGAGTATTTCGTGACTCACAACCATGCCGTTTGCTATCCCGGCGAAGAGCGCGACGTGGTGATTGTCTGCCTGCGCGAGCCTGCGGGTGCGGATACTTTATCCGCCGCCCGCCGCAACTATGGCATGTATGCCTCCCGATATCTGCTTTTGCCTCCTGCGGTCCCATCTGCTCCGGACAACCGCCCGTGCCCGCCCCCCATTCTTTTTGTACCGGTCGGTCCGTCCGGTCATCCCGGTACGGTTGCGGGGTCGGGAGCAGAAAATCCGCGTCGGATGGTCTTCTCCCTGAAGACGAACCTTGCCGACTGGTCGGGGCTGACGGCGGAAGGCCGCCTGGGAGCTTTCAGGCCCAACCTGGCGCTGGAGCTTCACTTTGCCTGCCGTTGGTCTGTGATGGTCTCTGCGGCGTATTCAGACTGGAAAGGCGGGCGCGATCACCGTTTCTGGGGCGTCTCCGGCTACAGCCTCGAGCCCCGTTTGTGGCTGAAAGGTGACGGGCGTTACCGTTGGTTCTATCTGGGTGTCTACGGTCAGTCGGGCGATTTCGATTACCGTCCCTCGCCCGCAGGCGATACGGACGCCACAGGCAGAAGCCGCACCGGACGTTACCGGCATGCGGGACTCTCCGCAGGCGTGTATGTCCCCCTGTCCCGTCATTGGGGCATCGAGGCGGGAGTGCGCGGGGGATACCTCCATTCGTCCGCCAAGGCTTATGATAACGAACCTCCCCATGCATACTATCACCATCCGGCCTCCTTCGTCCGTTGGGGCCTGACGGGGATCAACCTGGGGCTGGGATATAGGTTTTAGAAATACAATGGGAATATGATACTCAAACTGAAATACATACTGAAAGCTGCCTTTCTTTCCCAGCTTCTCTTCTCGTGTACGGAGCGCTCGCTCGAACCGCGTCCGGAACCGGAGCCGGTTCCCATCCGTCTCTTTACGGGTATCCGTACCCGTGCGACGGTGGACGTTTTCGGCGATACCCCGGTGTGTGTCGCTTACGGTGTACGTACGGGACAGTACGACGGGAGCTGGGACGGCATTGCCACGGACAACGAGATCCGCCTGATGCCCGAACGCTACTATCCGTCGGACGGCTCGGCGCTCTATCTGCGGGGATACTATCCTCCGGCACCGCTGACGGCTGACGGGCGGCTGACTTACCGCCTGACGGGAGAAGAAGACCTGATGCTGACGGGCGAACAGAACGGATCGCTTTCCGCTCCTTTCGGGGAGTCCGACAGCCAATCGCTCCTGTATCGGCACTTGCTGACGCAACTGATCTTTACACTCACGGTAGAGGCCGAAGATACCGGGGCGCTCCGTGTGCGGTCGCTCCATCTGAACGGACTGACGGACGAGGTGACCCTCTCCCTGGCCGAAGAGTCGCTCTTGCCGGGTGAGCGCACGGTGAGCGTGCCCGTTTATGAAGCGGGCGAAGAGGCGGAGGGCCTTCCGTTTGACGGCAACAAGCTGACGCTGCCGGGCTATGTGCTGGTGCAGCCTTCCGCTACGCTGACCATCGACCTGGTGCTTTCGGTAGACGATGACCGGACACACGACCGCGAATACCGTGCCCTTCCCGTACGGTTCGAAGGCGGGGAGGGGGAAGGCGGAACGGCTTATACCGTCCGGGTGGAACTTCCCGATCCCGTCATTCCCGATCCGGTGGAGATTGTAGCTGTCGCTACGGTCGGACGGTGGCAGGAGGGTGACTCCGGCAGTGGGGAACTGGTGGACAATCGGTCTGCCGAAACAGAACAATAAACATATTTATTAACTATAAAACTTTTAGAAAACAATGAAAACGAAACTAAGTGTGGCGGCTATGGCCCTTTTGCTGGCAAGCTGCTCAAGCAATGACAATGACCTTTTGCCCGAGAATCCGGTGAACGCGACTCCTATCCAAGTGTCGCAAAGCGTGCAGGGCATGGTGAAGACCCGCGCGGCGGTGGGCGTAGGCAGTGATGTGACGGCTACGGTGCTGGTGGCTGACGGTAGCAGTAACAATGCTGACGCCGCTGATTGGGCTAATTTTTCTCCGGTGCTTGCTAATGAAGTGAAGGAAGAAAACGGACAGAACAAACTGAAAACCCGTGCCACGGTTTCCACCGCCTCTTTCAAGGCGGGTTCTAACGCCACGGTGTCACTCAACCCGATTCTTTATTACAATACGGCTGCCAGCACGAAGTCTTGGCTGGCGGCTGTGGCTCCTGCGGGAACGGTTAGCGGTACAACGGTGACGATTCCCCAAACAGACGGGGAGCAGGACGTGATGCTCGCCGACGCGGCGGAGGCCGGTAGCAGCAGTTCTGCAAGTGAACCTGAACTTACGTTCAAACACCTGACCACCCAGCTCAACTTTGAGATGAAGGTCACCGCTAAAAATGGTGGCGAATGGACCGATAAAACCATCAGCTTAAAGAAAATCAGCGTGCGAGGCGCACAGGTGCCTGCAGAGGTCAACGTAGCTCCGGCTTCGGGTACGGCCGGTGTGAGCAAGTGGACGGATGCCGCTGTGATGAATGTGGCCGGTATCTCCAATGTGGCGCTGGGCGCAGACGCTGTGCGGGTAGGTAATCCGTTGATGATCCAGGCTTCGGGCCAAGTCGTGATCGATGCGGTGATCTCTGTGGGAGGCACTGATATCACTTTCAATAATGTGACAATCAAAAAGCAGGATGATGCAAACCTGTCTACCGTGGCCGGTAAGTCACACTTGATCACCCTGAACGTGACCGAGCCTCTGACTCCGGAGGATGCTACGAAGATGACCGTAACCGCCACTGTAACCGATTGGGTAGCGGGTGATGCCGGCCATGCCGATCTGAACTGATTCACATAAAATGTCTGCCATGATCATGAAACGCCATATTTCGCTTTTTGTCTTTTTCTGCCTGCCGGGAGTTTTCCTGGCAGGTTGCTCCGACGCGGACCGTTCCTCGCTGATGGGTGAGGAGGAGGTTCCGGTGGAGCTTTCCGCTCTGGAGGGCGATGTATCGTCGAGGGCGGTGGTCTCGGCAGGCAGCAAGCCTCAGGCGGAGTTTGAGGCCGCCATGGTATTTTCCCGAACCGGGGGAGACTACACCACTCCGGTGGTTGCCGCCGAAGAGGGTGTCTGGAAAGGAACTGTCGGGACCAACGGTGAAGTCAGTTGGGGCAATGCCGGTAAGGCAGCGCCCATTTATCCCCGTTGGGGAGCTTGGCTCTATCTGGTAAGCTACGCCCCCTACGCCGAGCCGGATAAGGCCGCTTCGGGCAGTGGAACGGGCACTTATGCCGGTACGGTTTCCTTTGTGCTCACAGGGCAGACCGATCTGCTTTACGCTTCTCAGATACAGGGAAACCGCTGGGCGGACGGGCACTTTCTTTCACTGGTGTTCGACCATCAATTGACGCAACTCTCTTTTCAAGCGAAGAAGACGCTTCAAAACGGGGTGTCGGTATGGGTGAAGAGTATCACGGTGAAGGAGGCGAAACCGCTTGCCTCGTTGAAGTTGGCTACGGGAGAGGTGACATTCTCCACCACAACCGAACATCCCCAGGGACTGACGGTGGATCTTACGCAGAACGGAGCCGGAGAAGGAACGGAAGTGATCGGCCAGACTCCGGTATCTGCGGGGCAACTTTTACTCCCTCCGTTGGAAGCCGGCGGAAGCAACGGCAATGGAGGCGGAAGCAACACGTATACGCTGAAAGTAGAAACATCAATAGGTACATTCGATAATGTGTCGCTTACGTTCGGTGATTCCAACGCAAGCGGGAAAAATCCGTTGCAGGCGGGCATGTCACACGTAGTGACGCTGAACATCGGCGACCATGAACTGGGAATCACTTCGGTAACGGTGCAGGCGTGGGCTCCGGTGACTGTTGACGGCACTCTGGATGCGGATTAGATACATGAATTTAAAAAAAGATAAAACGAACATGATGATTAACCAAACGAAATATCATTGGCTTATGGCTCTTCCGGCATTGCTGTTGGCTGTCGGATGCAGTGAAAGCATCTTGCCCGAAGGACAGGATACCGGGGTGGCGGAATTGCAGGTGTCGCCACAGGTGGTGTTGACACGCGGCGCGATAGATGCCGGCTCGGATGCATCGGCTGTAGGGAAGGCATTAGGAAGCATCGCGGTGTATGCCAACAGCACAACGACGAATAAGACAACGAATAACTATGGGTTGTACACTTACAGCTCTTCGGCATGGGGCAATAGCAGTGCGACCGATAAAATCTATCTTTCGGCGGAAGAGGCTACGATCTATGCGCATTATCCGGCGTATCAACCGGGTAGTAATGGTGAATTTCAGAGTAGCGGTACTGCGCTGAAGGCTACCAATTCGAGTGGTGAATACACGGAAAGTTCCACGATCAGTATCTCTGTATTTCCGGGGAAGAGCGGAGACCCTAACGCCAAGATCGACTTTAACTCCACTGACAATTCGGAGAGTAACTCCTCCGGTAGCGCTAAGATCCTCGCAGCCTCCGGAGAGGTGGACTATATGTATGCCGATCAGAGTACTGCGGTGAAAGCCAGCTATAAAAAGGATGATACGAATAAAACCGGAAAGGTGACGCTCGCCATGAAGCATGCCCTTGCGATGGTCAGCTTCCGGGTATATGCGGATCATACCTATAAAAATACCGGTGCATTCACCAAACTGGTATTAGCCAATAAAAGTGGAGGTACAACTATATTAAATAATGGAGCTAGCCCTACCATGAAAATTAAGGATGGTACGATCACTGTGGGTAGCTCTCCGACGGCAGTGACCTATACACGTGATATAGCAAACTATATGTTGTCCAAAGCAACGGCTGACACGGATCAGGCCAGAGCCACCGCTAAAAATAGCGCCAGGAAAGCCAGTATCCTCGTCCTGCCTGAAAGCACGGTCGATAAGTCGACCGTGGAAGCTACGCTGACGATTGACAACCAGGAGTATAAGGTCGCCCTGCCTAGTAGCAGCAGTGCATGGGAGGCCGGAAAGAATTACCTGTACACCGTCAAGCTCAGTGGCTCCGAACTCGTCATTTCGAGTGTGACCGTGACGGAATGGGCAACGGTTGTGTCAGACGCATCCCTGGATATAAAGTGATAGAAGAAAAACTCAACAAGATAATAGATGAAGAACGTATTCATTCTTTTGCTCCTTGGGACCGCATCCCTGTTTTGCATAGCCTGTTCCGGTGAGAACTCCGTTCTCACCGACGGCGATGCCGTCCTCTTGCAGCCCGGTGTTCATGCCGGTGCCACGCTCGCCTCCACCCGTAGCATGATCAACGATGTTGGTACGGGTGCAGACCGGATCAGCACCATTGGCATCTACCTCGCCGCTGCGGACGGCAGTCTCTATCCGGGCAGCAACGCCGGGGGAGCGACCTTCACGAAAGCGGCCTCCGGTACGAAGTGGACGAGCAATCCTTCTACCTACGTCAGCCTCGCAAAAGCAACGGTCTATGCCTGGGCACCCGCCACGACAGCCTTGAAGAGCGATGGCGGCAGTGGTAAGGGCAGCAGCAGTACTGTCTTGCCTGCTCTCCCCGTCAGCGTGCCTGCCGGGCAAACCTTCGACGGAGGAAATACCTACGACTGTTCTACCGCCGATTACCTTTACGGTTCCGGCAGCGCTACCGTAGGTTCGGCTACGGCGGTTACCGCCAACAGCCTGTCTGCTTCGCCGACCCTCTATCTGCAACACGCCTTGTCGCAAGTCGTGTTCCGCATTCAGAACGCGAACGACCGCACCCCGGATCCGACATACGATTATGTAAGGCAGATTAAGCTTACGGCAGCGGGCAGCGCTACTCCTTTCTACTGTACGACTGCTTCCGGATCCGGATCGGCCGGCACGATGTCCCTGACGGATGGCGCTTTGTCCGGACTGGCCGCGGTGGGTGAAATCTCTTTTACCCCATCGGCCCGTCCGCAACAGGTAGGCACCTCGGGCCCCGTTACAGTGGCCTACGGGCTGGTGGCTCCGAAGACCGGGGCGGCCTCGGGCACGCAGGTGACGTTGACGCTGACACTGGGTGAACAAAGCTCGGACGCTACCGAACGGGATCTTACCCTCTCGACCGATGCCTTCAACCCGGCATGGCAGAAAGGATACCGCTACGTCTATACCTTGACGCTCGGCGAACGGGGAATCAGCCTGCAACCTGTCGATATAAAAGGGTGGACGGAAGTTTCCGGGGGGAGTAATGACGTAGATCCCGGCTGGCAATGAAACAAATGATTCAGAATGACAAATGATTCAGAACAATAAATGGTTCAGAATGACAAATGGTTCAGAATGACAAATGACAAATGATTCAGAATGAATGATTCAGTATGAAAACAGATAGATTATACCAAACGGTTTTAGGCTGCCTGCTGCTTACCGCAGGCTGTTCGGACAATGCGCTGACCCCTTCGTTGCCCGAAGGGACTCCGCTTACGGTGTCCGCCGCGATCTGCGCTTCCGGTGAAGGCCGGGAGTCTGAGACCCGGGCGGCCGTGGCAGCCGGGACCCGTGCCGTGGCAGCCGACAACGGTTACGACCGCAGCACCTTTGCCGCAGGTGACAAAATCCGTATCATCCGCTCGCGGAACGGTTCGTCATCCACTCCGGTGGACTATACATTGCACTCCGCTTCTTCCGGCAGCAGTACGGGCGAGTGGAAACCTTCGGTGACGGGTACGGAGCTGCTCGTTGAGTCCGGAGCCACCTACCAGGCGAGTTACCCTATCGAATACTCGGGTATCCGTGCCGACCAGCGAAAGGCGGACGGTGAGGACTACCGCCTGAGCAATCTGCTGGAGACTCCTGAGAAGGTGGCGATCGGCCGTGACGGAACACTCTCCTTTACAGGCGAAAGCGCCTTTGTGCATAAAGGCGTGAAGCTGACCCTGAAGTTTTCGGGAAAGAACACACTGTCCAAGGATTTTACGAGTATGACCGTAACCGGGAAGGGGCTTTACTCCGGAGGAGCAAGCAAGGATGAAACCGTCTACCTGTATCACCCCGGCGGTACAGACAAAGAGCAATATACCTGGCATGGCATTATCGCCCCGCTTACTTCTCTGCAGTCGATACAGGTATCGGTGACGGATGCTAACGGAGTGGTCTATGACGTCACCCTCACTTGCGCAAGGGCGGCGAACAGCCACTACACCTATACGCTCACCCTGAAAAATGATGTGCTGGTTCCCACCGGTCAGGAGATCAAAGAGTGGCAAAGCGGGGATTCGCATACAGGAACCTTAAGTTGATGTAATATTAGTTGATGTAATATTAGTTTGATGTAACCCCATGAAAAAGAAAAAGAATAGAATCCTATCGGTATCCGGGGCGGCTCTCTGCCTGTTCTTCCCGGTTCTGCTGGCCGCCTGCTCGCAAGAGGATGCTTTGCCCCGTCCGTTGGAAGTATCGGCGGAGGTGGGGAGTCCCGCTACCCGTGCGGCGGCAGACTCGCATGCCGATGATTATGATAAAAGTGAATTTGTAGCGGGTGATGTCATCCGGATTACGGACGGCACGAAAACTGCCGACTACCAACGGATGGTCACCGGCACAACCGGCACCTGGCAACCCGCAAGCGGACAAACAGCGCTCACCACCATCGGTAGTGAAACGTTTACGGCTTCGTATCCTACGGCGTTCACCCGGATTCTAACCGATCAGCGCACAGCCACCAATTTCTGGAAAAGCAACCGGCTGACGGCTAAAGGAGTACTCGATGGCAATAAGGCTACGTTCTCGTTCGCTCCGGAAGCGGCGAAGGTGACCTTGGTGGTGAAGTATGGAAATGATTCAAAGCTTCCCGGCACGGCAAGCCTGGAGGGTACGGGGATTGCCACCGATGCTGCCTCTACATCGGAGACGATCAATGCCTATAGCGCCTCGGCAGCGGGAACTTCCGCTCTGCAGCATACGTATGTGGCCATCGTCAAGCCCGGTTCCCGAACGTTTACGATCAAGGTGAAGGCCGGCGACAGCGGCGAAACGGAGAAGAAGTACACCGATAAGGCGGCCCATACCTTGAAGGCCGGATACAACTACCAGTATAACTTTACGTCCACCAATGAATTGATCCTGAACGGTATCACCGTAGAACGATTCGTAGAGACAACGGAGACAGACGCGGGAAACGCCACTTAATGAAAAACAGATACGAAAACGGATATGAACCTACAAAAATACAATCGAATGAAGAAGCCGGCGAATCGCCTCTACATGGCGCTTGCCCTCGGAGCGGGGATATGCCTGACGGCTTCATGCGCCTCGGACGACGGATTCGCCGCCGATGAAGGCGCGCTGGAATTGCAGCGGATCGAAGTGGAGGGAGAGGAGAGCGTCACCCGTGCGGAAGCAACCGCTATCACCGAGGTGGACGTGTATGCCACCACTACCGCATCAGCTACCAGTCCACATGCGGCGTATGGAGACAATCCACTGATGAAATTCTCCTTGAAAGAAGGAGTCTGGACTCCGGACAAGCAGACGATCATGAACAACACTTTGGGTGATGCCTTGCTATACGCCTATTATCCTCCCGCAGCCATCCAAGCGTCCGGTGACGGTGAACATACGACGGCGGTGAACCTTCCGTCGTCATTGACTGATTTTCTCGCTACCGGGCAGGCCGATTATCTCTACGGTGTGGGTACGGATACGGGGACAGCCCCCGTCACGGCAACACTTTCCTCGAGAACCGTCAGCTTCAAGATGAAGCACGCGTTGGCCAAAGTCAGTTTCCGTATCGTGAAGTCGGCTTCGGCCACCGAAGCGCTAAAGCTGATACAGGTGGATGTGCTGAGCGGAACCAACCGTCTGCGGACAGGCATCGGGACGATGAACCTGAAAAGCGGATTGCTGAACAGTCTGTCGGATATTTCGACACTGACACTGGCGCAGGCGAGTGGCGTGGAGTTGAAGCTGAAAGAAAACCAGAAAGGACCGAACGTGACCTGCCTCGTGGCGCCGATGGCGAAAGAAGAAACGGTGCTCTCGTTCCGGCTCAAGGTATGTGTGGACGGAGAAGCTGCCGCGAAAGCGCATGCGTTTGAAACCCAATCGGTGACAGCGCGGTGGGAGGCGGGAAAGCATTATGTCTATCTGATTACGGTGGACAAAATGGGAGGTAAGCTGAGCTCGGTACAGATAGAGGACTGGAAAAACGATGCGAACCAGAACACGAGTATCGGGATTTAGTGGAAAACGATCCACTCCGTGTTACTCTGTGTACTCTGTGGTGAACTAAAACAAGAAACGATGAATAAAAGACTGAAACTTTGGATAGGGTGTTGCCTTTGCTTGCTGGGAGCGCCGGGACTGACAGGATGTTCGGAACAGGCTCCCGGGGAACCCGGCACGGAGGAGGGAGATCCGGTATCGCTCCGCTTCTCTCTTTACCGGGCGGAGGCGGACGAGGCTTCGACCCGTGCCGATGCGGCAACGGATATGGCGGATGGAAAGACTTTCTGTATCTATGCTTTCCCCGCAGGTGCGTCTACCACGACGACGGAACCGCTGGATCATAAAGTATATACGGTAAAGAGTGGAGTGGCTACGGGCGAACTCTATCTGTATCGCGGAACGTACGACCTTTACTTGGTATCGTACAACTCTTCGACGGAAGTGCCCGAACTGAAAACGGACGGTACGATTCAGGTGTCGAACGGAAAAGACTTTATGTACACCAGCCTGAAAGGGATCGTGGTGCAACCCAACCAAACGGGAGAAAACATGATGGACGTAGTGCTGCCGGCTCCCTTTAAACGCTTGGGAGCACAGATTAAAGTGAGTGTGGCGGCAGGTGACTTTCAGCCGGTTACTCCTACCAGTCTGGTGGTGAACTCCTTCGAGATGGGAGGACTCCGGGCGTCGTTGCCTTACACGTTGGGTGGTACTACCTGGGGGGCAGTGGCGAATGAAACGTTTGCCACTACTCAGTCCTTCACCGGATTCACGAATAATACAGCATCCCATGATATAAAGACTTCACGAGAAAGTACACCGGTTGTGGTGCTTCCGGTAGACGGTTCGGTTATGATTTCTTTTAAAGTGAACCTGACGGTAGGCTATAATGATAACGGTGTAAGTAGAAAAACGACCAATACTTATCCGGCGGAGATCCAGAAGGTGTTGCTGCCGGGTATGACCTATATGTTCGCCTTTACACTGACTTTCTACGGCATACTCGACCCCGCTGACTTGACGTTGGCGATAGGCGAATATGAATCGACCGTAACGCTCGATTCGGATGAAATGGGAAAATAACCGGCATATTCATATACAATTATCATATTTAGAATCAGATCAAAACAGAATGGCAAAAAGACAATACATACGACGATGGACGGGCAAATGGGCACTCGGTTGCCTGCTGGCGGTTTCCGGCCTATGGACGGTTTCCGGCTTGCTGGCGGGATGCAGCGAGGAATCCGTAGAGACTTCCGAGGAGTTTCGATTAGTTCTGAAACTGCCTCCGGCGCTGACGGTGGATACCCGCGGAACGATTAACCAGATCCCTGTTAACCGGATCTGGGTGCTGCAATACGTCACCGAGGGCGGAAAGTCAACGCTGAAGAACAAAGCTTTTTTTACGGTTCCGGATGATCCGGTTGGGAAGAATCCTCCTCCGACGATTGAGATTACAACCGGCGAAACTACTTTCACCCAAACGAATAGTCGCTTCTATGTCATTGCCAATGCGGAAGAGTCGTTCTTGAAAGACTTCACCGGAACCGAAGCGGAACTGAAGGCGAAAACGGTGGCCTTTTCCGGTTATACCAACCAGCCGTCCCTGTTGACATCGGGGCCGCTGGAATATACGCCCGATCTTAATAAACAGGGTGTAATACCGCTGGTGGTTCCCTTGCGGCGGGCTTACGCCACGATTTCCTTGTCCTGGAATAAAAAGGGAGACCTGGCAGCCAATAATTTGAGTAGCCTTGTCGTCAAGTCCGTCTCCCTCTACAATGTACCCGCACACATGGCGCTCTATACGCGGGGAGGCGGAAGTATTAAAGATAAGTATCCTGCGGATAAGGATGGTTCTACGGCTATCACATCCACAACCGGAACTCAGATCACTACTGATTTGAGTCCGTCTTCTCCTTGCAAATTCTATATGCCGGAAAACTTACGGGGAATGGGGACAGCCGCCTCATTTATGGAAAAGAGCATTTCGGCTAAAGGGCCGGACGGAAAATTGGACTACTGTACGTACATCAAGCTGTCGGGTGAATATAAGTATGCGGGAGCATCGGCGCCTATCGGCGTGAGTTATCTCCTGCATTTGGGCGGCAACCTGATGACTGACTACAACATCCGCAGAGATTACCTTTATAACCTCACCGTCAATATCAGTGGCGCCAACAGCGCCGATGTGCGTGTGACGATCACGGACGGCAACGTAGTGATGTTTGATGCTGTGGAGGTGCTTCCGGTGAACAATGTAGTTTTCAAATAAAAGACAGAAATGAACTTGATTCACCACAGATTACACCGATTTTCACAGATTAATACTGGATCTTCACAGATCAACACCGAATCTTTGATTCGATTAAACTTGATTATCAGTGAAATATAAATAATTAATCGGAATATAAATAATTAATCAGTGAAAATCCGTGTAATCTGTGGTGAACTTAAAACAAACATACCAATATGAAACATACTTCTAAAAATCTGTGGAAGCTACCGGTGCTTGTCTGCCTATTGGGCATGGCGGCTTGTGAAGAGCGGGCGGATGTCGTGCCGGTCGATGCGGACACGAAGCCCGTGGAGGTATCCCTATGTTTCGGCTTTGCCGATGAAGAGGACGGGTATAACCTTTCTGCCTCTGCCGACACACGGGGGAGTGATTCCGGGCAGGACGGTGCGTTCACTGCCCGGCCGGTGCCTGCCGTGCGGACCCGTGCAACGGAACCGAGTCATCCGGATGCGCTGTACCAGTTCTATTTGATGCAATATACGGCTGAAGGGACGCTGATGGGCAGTGTGCAATCCAAAGAGCAGATCACTGCGGGAACGGATTTCTCTACCCTGGTGACATTGACACCGGCCACGAACTGCCAGTTGGTGGTGATTGTCTGCGGGAAAGGAAATACGACCCCGAGTATCGGCGGCAGCCTCGCCAATGTGCAACAACAGGTGATGGACGCCGATCTTTTCAAAAAGACGATTCCCGCCGAAGGTTTTACGCAGGATGATATCAACAAGATGCCTTATATGCTCCATCTGCCGTGCGTGAACGTGACGAGCGATGGTAAACTTCAAAGTCCGGACGGGAGCTATGACGCCCGTCTGCTGCTCAGGCGGCTGGCAACACGGCTGACGGTGAACTGGGAAATAGATGCTGCGCTGAAAAACGCGGGTTATGCCCTGAAAGAGGTGAAGCTTTGCCAGATCCCCGCAGCCTTCCGGTTGCTTGCATCACCGGTGGAGACGCAGTGGGGTATGACCTATCCGTCCGAAGTAGTTGAGTTTATCGATTACTATCGGCTGACGAATGCCTCAGAGTTGGCGGCGGGAAAGAAGACCGTGTGGATACCTGCCAACGTGCGCGGCACTTCGGCGAAGGCCACTTCACCTTATTACCGTACAAAAGAGAATGCCCCCACCGCCGCATCGTATGTAGAACTGGTGGTGGACAATGCCGTCAAGAAAGAACGGCTCTATTATCGTGCTTACTTGGGCGGACAGGAATCAACGGACTTCAACCTCTATGAAAACAAGGATTACACGTGGAAACTTTCCGTCAAATCGACGGCTTACCAGACGGATAAACGCATTCAACTGCTGGACCAAAGTCCGGTGCAAAGCACTAATCTGGTGGAGACATCCAACTGCTTCATGATGAAACCCGGTACGAATATCTGTTTTAATCCGTATAAGCATGAAGCGAAGATGAATGGTTACAATGTTCCGCTGAGTGGTTGGAATACACATCTGACGGATGGTTCGACGCTGGCCGATAACAAAAAAATAACGGATGTTAAGTTGGTCTGGCAGACGAAAGACGATGCTACATCGGGCGATTTGGTGATGGGGTATGCCATCAGTGGAGATGACCATTCGAATCTGGCGCGTATCACTGACGGAGGTGATTTGCAAAAAGCCCGTATCCACGTCAAAGTGCCGGTGAGCAAAGGAGGAAATGCCTTGATTGCCGCCTATTCCGGCAGTAAAATAGTATGGAGCTGGCATCTCTGGATAACCGATTATGTACCGCAGGGGATTACTTCCTCTGTCACTTATGCCCAGGCACAACAGTTGACACAGAACGGAAGCGTGCATCAATATGCCACTGCGGCTTTCAAAAGCAGTGGAATGCATGTCGGGAAGGTGATTATGGACCGAAACCTGTGTGCGACTGCCGGAGGATTTCCCGGTGAGAATGCTTCATTGCTGGAATTTGCAAGGCGGATAGGCTATTTGTACTATTGGGGACGCAAGGATCCGTTCTTGGGGTCGACAGACGGAACGGCGAATGAACTCAATGTTATTTATGATGGAGAAGGACGAGGGGTACAACTGGAAAAGGTCGCTTACTCCGATATAACATTAGTAAATGGCAATACGCTGCAATATGTCATTGAACATCCCGACCATATTATAACAGGTTCGAGCAGCGATCAGAACCAAAGCAAATGCTCTTGGTATAGTTTGAATGAAACTATTGCGGACTATCAGTATTTGTATAATAACTCTAAAACTCTTTATGACCCTTGTCCGGCAGGATGGAAGATTCCCCATCAAACAGTGTATAATGGCTGGGGCAAGAACCAGGCATATTGGTTTAATGTGAATGGAACGTTTGTGGAAAATGGTAGTACACACGATCGGGGTGGACGTCTGTATAATGTATCCGGTGGGAATGGTGTGCCCTCTCCTCGTACAGAAGATAATACAGCCTGGTTTCCGGTTACGGCATACCGATCCTTTAGCGATGGAAAATTGATATTTAATGGAAGTGCAGCCGGATACGAAGGAACGAATACGATAGCAAAGAATGGCAATAATTACCGGATATATTATACAAAAATAGCAGCAGGAGAATTGAGTACTCCGAATAATGCTTGGGGAATGATCGGTGAGCCTTATCCGTTTCGATGTGTACAAGAATAATAATGATATGAAACAGACTTGGAAGAATAAATGGTTAATGCTCTTGGGAGGCATGACGCTTCTTGGAGGGTTGAGTGGATGTGAAGATCGTCCGGAGGGTACTGTTCCTTTTCCTGAAGGTGAAGAGGTGACGGTATCGCTGGTCTTCGGCTTTGCCGAAGATTCAAATAATGAAGGAGGTCAACGGCTCGCCTCAACGGCTCGCCTCAACGGCTCGCCTCAACGGCTCGCCTCAACGGCTCGCCTCA
>OLSH01000767.1_pt1 | contig 22653 bp, 8 predicted proteins | sample 1643221 | NCBI WGS metagenome assembly OLSH01 (sample SAMEA3136681, study PRJEB25190) | human gut metagenome | biome: human gut; feature: human-associated habitat; material: faeces | place: Austria | collected 2013 | reverse complement strand
ATAGTTTTTCATCTATTTCATTTTTTCGTTCCCTTTCCCACTTTACACATTTATCGATAATGTAGAAAGGAGTTCCTTCCAAACTTATTCTACTATTTAAGGGTAAGGCATTTATTGACGGTACAAGTTGTTTATTATACAATTGCAGCAATACTTTAGCTAAAGACAAAATACCTGATGCAGATTCCGTGTGTCCAATATTGGATTTCAACGAACCAATTGCACAATGCTTACTCACAGCATCTGAATATGCCTTTTTTATTCCTTCTATTTCAATAGGGTCCCCTAGTATTGTTCCTGTACCGTGTGCCTCTATATATCCAATAGAGTGTTTTGGTACATTTGAATTAGATAAGGCCTTTTCGATTACACTTTTTTGTGCTATTGGATTAGGTACAGTGTACCCACTAGTTGTGCCTCCATGATTTATGGCAGTACCTTTAATAACTCCATATATACAATCTTTATCTTTAATCGCTTGCTTATAAGGTTTTAGAATAACAGAACAAATTCCCTCACCTGGAACATAGCCATCTGCATTTTCACTAAAAGAACTACAGTTGCCATTTGCTGATAACATGTTCATGTTAGATTGCATAATATACTTTAAAGGATGTAAACACAAATTCACACCACCAACAATAGCAACTTTGCACTCATTATTTTTAATGCTTTGACAAGCTTGATGCAATGCAGTCAATGAAGATGAACATGCCGTGTCAATTGCAACGCTAGGTCCATGCAAATTTAAGGTATATGATATACGATTTGCAATAGACCAAGGATAAGATTGTGGATACGAGTCTAAACCATGTCTTAATTGATTGTCAGCCCATAACATATATGTATTTGACGTTACACCAACAAAAACGCCCACCTCATTATTTGTATTCTTTTGTAACTCTGATACGGAATACCCACTATCCTCTATTGCATGCCAAACATTTTGCAGAAAAAGACGTTCCTGTGGATCCATGATTTTTGCCTCTCTTGGTGATATTCCAAAAAAAGCTGCATCAAACATTTCTATATTTTCCAAAAATCCTCCACGTTTACAATACGTTTTGTTCTTTTCTTCTTTATTGGTAGAATAAAAAATGTCATTATCCCATCGCTTAACTGGGACTTCTGTTACTGCATTTTTACCACATATTAGATTGGTCCAAAATTTGTCATTATCGTCCGCACCTGGTGTATCAACTTTCATTCCGATAACGGCAATATCCAGACCACATAAGTTAGATTCCACCTCTACTTCTACTGGCTCTGCAGTTTCACTTTCATTCTTATTATTAATGTAATCATTATCAAGCAAATAACTTACCACATCATTAATCGTTTCACATTCATATAATATCGTCTGAGGAACATTACCTATTGTTTCGGTAAGTAGTTTATTAAATCTATTTACCATAATTGAATCAATGCCAAACTCTCTTAAATTGTTTGTACAAGAAAGTTTATCCTTTGAAATATTTAATGTCTTACAAAATATATCCACAACTAACTTTCTCGCATTCTCTCTGCTCTCCTTTTTTTCACAAAGCAAGTTATTATTTAATATTATCTCTTCTATTTTTTTGTGTTTTCCATAAAGAGAAATGCATTGGTTTATATTTTTTGTTTCTAGCACCTTTTCTAAAATAATCACCCCTTCTTCATTTCCCATTGGAGTGATCCCGTATTCATATTCCAGTGTTTCACAAATTTGAGCTTTTTGGCTATCGTTTAAACCCATGTTTGAGTCTTTCCATATTGACCAATTTATACTTATAGTTTTACCTGTTCTTTTCCCACTATTTACTAGTAAACTACGTTCTTCTGAAAACCTATCACAAAAACTATTTGCATAGGCATAATCGCATTGTCCAGGTATTCCAATAACTGAGCTCATAGATGAAAATATTAAAAAATAATCTATCTTGCTGTTTTCTAAAGCTGAATCAACATATGTTAATCCTGTAGCTTTAGCTTCTACAGTTTCTTCAACCTCCCTAAAATCTTTGTTTCTAAGATATTTATCATTCAGTGTACCTACACAATATATAAGACCATTAATATTTTTATATTTTTGTTTAATCTTATAAAAGCCATTATCTACTTCATCTTTATTTCTCAGGTCAATTTGGTAATATGAAGCTTCCCCTCCACTACTCTCTATTTTTTTAATAAAATTTTGAATATCAGGACAATTATCCCTATGGCCAATCAGTAAAAGCGTTGCATGATAATTGCTTGCCAAATGTAACGCTAGAGTCTTACCAATTCCCCCAGTACCACCGCATATAATGTAAACACCATTTGTTTTATTTAATTCCTCCTCTACTTCCATATTAATGTTTAGCGTTTTCAATGTTTTTACTCTACGTATCCCATTAATGTACCCGACCGTATTTGGTTTATAAATACTTTTGTATTCGTCTAAAGCTGTATAAAGATCATTTTCTTTTGAAATATTTACTAATTTGAACTTATATCTGCAGTCTTCTGCATAAAGGCTTTTAAAAAAACCTTCTAACCCTTCATAAACTGGTTCACATTTATTTTTGTATTTCTTATTTATAAACAGGAGTTCTACTACCTTTTTACTATTACTCATCAAAGTCTTAGTCAAACAGAAAATTGAAAAAATACTTCTATCAAGCTTTTGTTGGTAAGTTATATCTTCCTTGTCCCAGTAATACAGAACTAAGGAAAAGTCTATATCTTTTTCACATATATTCTGGATTAAGCTTATATAATCGTCAATTTTAGATAAATTAATATTATATTTATAATCGGTAATCCTCTCAAATTTTTCATTTGGAAATACAAATATTGGATTAAATTCCTTATTCTCAAATATATTTATGGGCCAATCTAGCTTGTCTGTAAAAATTAATATGTTTCTTTTAGATGAATTTAATGACTTTGATTCAATATTTTGTTCTATATCCGTTTCTTCCAGGAAACAAACACCTAACTCATCGTTCTCCTTATACTTATTGTAGAGTTCTACCCCCAAGTCACTCGTTATCTGCTTTTTCTCTAACTTTTTCAGAACAATCTTTTTAAAGAAATTACAATCCATTGTTATTCTCCTTTCTCTATGCCCTCTAACAGCTTTTCTGCTTCCTCTGCTGACAATTCACCCTCATTCAGTTGATTAAAAATTGTTGATACTGATTGCATCGTACTTTCAGGATAGTCAATCCAATATTTTTCCTTGCATAATGGAGTGGAAGGGAGTGGAATAGTATAGTAATCTTTACTAACGTTAATCCACTGAATATTTTCCCCTGATAAATATTTACTACACAATTCATATTGTTCTAGATTTGGCAGTAATTTGTTATAATTCTCATCATTTATTGTCTGACCTAACTGAACAATTAATTCTTCTAATGAATTTACTACATAAATCCGGCGATTTTGGTAATGTCTCCGTTTCATTTGTAAGGTACCCGCAATATCCGACAGTTCATACTTACCCCCATGCTTTTTTAGCCAATTTAGCAATATAGTAATATATACCTTTAATAATTCTTTATTTTTTATAGATAATGGTATAAAGTACGTTTTATCAGAATTTCGGCTATGACCAAATTTAATATAATTTTCTAATACCATATGTACATTTGTTCCACTAAAACCAAATGAGTTTATTGCAGCTCTTAAATTCTTATTTTCTCCTGTAATCCAATTAATATTTTTTTCGGCAATATAGAATGGAGAATTCTCTAACTGGATCATTTTATTTAGATTGTTATAATTAATAGTAGCCGGTATAACTCCTTCTTCAAATGATTTCAGTATTTTCATCATTGAAGCAATTCCTGATACAGCAGATGTATGCCCAATATTACTCTTTACACTCCCTATAGCACAATAGTTCTTTCGATTTGTAAATAAATTAAATGACTTTATTAATGCCTCTACTTCTATCGGGTCACCTAACCTCGTACCAGTTCCATGAGCTTCTACATAACTTATAGATTCTGGATTTATATTAAACTTTTTGTATACTTGCTTTTGTAAGCTCTCTTGTGCAACAATACTGGGAGCTGTAATACCATTTGTCCTTCCATCCTGATTACATCCAATTCCTTTTATAACACCATATATATAATCATGATCTTTTATTGCATTTTCTAATTTTTTCAAAACAACTGCACCTACACCTTCACCAGGTACAAAGCCATCCGCACTGTCATCAAAAGTTTTACATTTTCCCGATGTTGATAACATTCCCGCTTTACTACTCATAATATAAAATTTAGGTGTAGTATTAATAAAGGAACCTCCTACAACCGCCATCTCACATTCATCCAACCATAGATTCTGACAAGCAGAAAAGATTGCAACTGCTGAAGATGAACAAGCAGTATCTATTGTATATGTAGGTCCTTGTAAATTAAGATAATATGCTAATCTAGCGGCATTTATTGCTGGAGATGTCCCCCAAAAGCTCTGTGCATCAAAAGGAATACTTTTCTTTATAAATATGTCCTGATAATCTCCTGGACTACATCCTATAAATGTACCTATCTTTGTATTTTCAATATCTTCTATCGCATATCCTGAATTTTCTAGTGCTTTCCAGCATTCTTCTAGCAGTATTCTTTGTTGAGGATCCATAAACTTTGCTTCATATCCTGAAATATTAAAAAACAATGGGTCAAAACAGTCATAATCATTTACAAAGCCTCCCCATTTACAATTTGTTGTATATGGACGTACAAGTTTTTCATCATAATACACTTTGTTATTCCAACGCTCTGCTGGAACCTCTTTAATGACTGATTCATTATTTATTAGATGTTCCCAAAACTCTTCTATATTTTCAGATTCTCCAAATTTTCCAGACATTCCAATAACTGCTATATCATTAGAAGCACAATTTATTCTTTTTTCTTCAGGATAGTTCTTCCTTTCCACTATGCTATTTGTGACTAAAACTTTTCCTACATGCTTCCTTTCTTTCATATACCGATAAGCCTGGTGTATATCATTGATATCGAATACTTTATCAATATATTGCTTAATCTTGCCCTTGCTAACCATTTCGAACATCTTTTGAATATAATCATCTCGCAATTCCGGATTGTTTTTCATTATCCGCCCTATATCAAAACTATAAAATGTTTGATTATTAACTAAATTGGATAAGTCGAATAACTTTGCATTTCTTAAACCAACCATAGCTATTTCAACATAACGACCATTAGGTGCAAGTAAATTTAGGCCTTTCTGAATATCAGCTCCCTCTAGCATATTAATCACAACATCAACACCATAATTTTTAGTGATTTTTTTAATTTCTTCTGCATAATCTCCTTCGTTATAATTGAGTATATGATTTGAATTTAATTCATATAGAAATTTATATTTTTTTTCGCTTCCATTATAAGTGGTAAATACTTCTGCTCCAGCATTTTTGGCCATCTGTACAGCAATATGCCCTACCCCTCCTGATGAACCTTGGATCAAAATTTTTTCACCTTTCACCAAATTAATATTTTTAAAAATATGATAATTAATCATAAAAATTAAAGACAACCCTGATATATCATTAAAATCAATAGCTTCCGGTATCACATATACATAATTCTCCGAGGTATTTATTACAGTTGAATGTGATCCAAAAGTAATATTATTTGTACATAAAACTTTATCTCCTATTTTTACTTTTGTAACATTTTTTCCAATTTTACTAACTATGCCTGCACATTCACATCCCGGTGTAAACGGGTATTCAGGCATATTGGGATACATGCCTTCAATTGATAATATATCTGAAAAATTAATACCAAAGGACATAATCTGTATCTGTACCTCTCCACTTTGGGGGTCATGCATGCTTATATTTTCTAATCGAACATCAGATATCGACATAGGTTTTGTTAAAACAATTGCTTTTTCCATATTCCCATCCATGATACATTTCGACTTCGACAATAGCTTCTTTCCTTCGCTCGGTGCAATCTCACCACTACGTATTTTTTTTAAAATATCTTTTACTACATTTTCATTCATAGTCTTCTCCTATAAGATTGTATGCTGCTTCTACTTCTATCTCACCTCTTGCCAGCATATCTAATATTTTTTCACTATTGATAGCGGAATCTTTACCAAAGTCAAATTTAGTAATTGATTTATTCTCTGAATTGATTTGCCCGAAAATGAAGTCGCAAAAAAGTGTAATATTAGGATATTCAAAAATTGATACTGTCTTTACTGATATGTTAAATTTATTATTAATCTCCTCTATAAACTGCAGACTACTTACCGAATCTAATCCATAATCTACAAATCTTTTTTCTTTATTCAAAGAATAATCATCAGTTTCTAATATATCCCCCAATATCCCCATAATACTCTCTTCAACTTCATCTTTGCTCAGTAGCTCTTTGTATTGTTTATTATTTATTGATTTACCACAGACTAATTTACGCTTTTTACAAGTATCTTGTAATGTTTTGATCGTTTTTTCACCATTTTTCAACACTATTACATGAACTTGATCAGAGGTCATTATTGTATTAAATGCATCAATCCCTTCAGCCGTACTTATAGGCATTATTCCCTGTTTTGCTAACAATTTGTGATATTTATCAGACGATACCACTCCTGCTTCACCCCAAAATCCCCAATCAATAACCTTAACTGGTATACTGATTTGTTTTTGGAGATAATCACTATACGTATCTTGGAATGTACAACCTGCTGCATAATTACTCTGTCCAATGTTTCCATAAAATGTTTGTATAGAAGAAAAAAATACAATAAAATCTAGGCTCTCATTTTTTAGCAATTCAGTGATTATAAGACTACTTTTCATTTTAGAATCAATTGTTTCTTCATACTGTCGTTTTGACATATTGATAATAAGTGTATCATTCATGGCAACTGCTGCATGTATAAGTCCATTGATTATACCGAATTTCATCTTTATTTTTGAAATAACCTCTTTCATAGATCTTTCACTTGATCCATCACCCTGATAATAAAATACCTCGCCTCCATTCTCTTCAATCTCTTTAATATTACATTTTTTTTCTAAGTCAAGTTCACTTCTGCCAATCCATACAATCTTAGCTTGATATCTTTTTGCTAAAAATAATGATAACTCATATCCAATACCACCACTTCCACCTAAAATCACATAGACTCCATTTTTTTTCAAATATGTATTTCTTTTACTTAGAAATTGATTGGTAATTGTTCTAATATAACGGGTTCCACCATAATAAGCGATTTCATTCCTTTCTTCAGTACCATATTCATCAACTAAAGATTCAATTAATATTATGTTATCTGGCTTTTCTGCATCTTTCAAAGAAATATCAACATAGTTTATATTCCAATCACCAAATTCTCTGTCTGCTGAACTTAAAAAACCTCTAACAAAGCCACTTACCGGATTTTCGACAAGTCTATCATTTATATGACAGGTATCGAAAGTTATAAACTTCAAGTGCAATTTTCTTTCGTTATATCCCGTTTTTATTAAAGCTTTCAGCAAATTGAATATTCGTAAATCATTTTGTTCAACAGGGCTAATACCTCTCACTTCATCAAAGTAATAAATCACATCTATTTTAGGCGAAATGTTATCTAATATATTTACTATATCCTGTATTTGTACAGAGGCATCTAATAATTGATACTGAACATATTTATATTTTTCCTTGATTTGTTTTGCAATAAACTCTGAAGATGGACACGTTAATACCATTGCATATTTCTCTTCTACGGTTGATTTGCATATTTCACTTTTTTTCCACTGATACTGATAAAATGAAACTTGCGGTGTTTCAGACGCTTGATAGCTTTTCCTGATTTCTACACCGTATAATATCAAACTTGGCCGATAATCTACATCTAATAAATAGACATTAAATTGTAATAATACTTTTTCAGTAAAAATAAATGTAATTTTATTGTTATTAATTTTAACCACCTTGTCTACTGAATATGGGACATTTGTTTCTAGAAGTCCTGTTCCTAAATGTCCTGTAAACGCAGAGGTAGATTGTAAAGCGGCATCCAGAGAACTCGGCTCACACAAAAAATATTTATTCTCTATTTCTCCTCTATTTTCTAACTGTGCAAATATTCTTTTTTCATTAATAACTTTAATCGATTCTATTTTTTGAAAATAAGGTCCATAATTAATCCCTTCATGTTTAAAACTTTCGTATATCTGTTCTTTATCATACGTATCCGCGTACTGATGTCTTTCCTGTAAGCTAAAATTTGATAAATCGAGCATTTCCTTATTGTCATGCTTTGTTGAAATCTCACCCATCATTACAGGCAGATATTCACTATTTTCTAGCATGTATTGAAGACTGAACTGATATGTATCTTCATTTATTCTTAGTAGTCTTATTAGAATAGATGTCTTGCGAGAAATTATTAAAGGTGCTACCCATTTAACTTTAGCAAGACTGAAATCCGCTGGTACAATTGTTGAAAAGCATTGACTTACAGTCTCTAACTGAATTACTCCTGGAACTATTAATTGTTCGTTTATAATATGCTCCTTAACAAATCTATTATCGTTATCAACTTCTCCAATAAAAGCTATCCCGCCCTCGAAGGAATCCATATACGAAATTGAACAATTAAATATAAGATTATCTTTTCTTATTATAGGATTTTGGGAAAGCCAAAAAGTTTTTCTATTATATGGATAGCCCGGAAGGGACAATCGATGAAACATTTTATTCTTATTTATCAGTTGCCAGTTTACCTTAAATCCTTTCTCCCACATTTCTGAAATCTCATTTTTACTCATAGTTTGAAGGACTAAATCATTAATGCATTCCTGTTTCTTATATGTGTTAACATAAGAAATCCTATCAGCATAATTATTATCATTTAATTCATCAAGACACTTTAAAAGTGATGTAAAATTGTCAACAACAAATGCCTTTCTATATTCAAACTCTTCTCTGCCCTGTTGCAATGTATAAGCTAGATTTTCAAGGGAAAAATGGTCTTCAAAACAATGTTCCATATTTTCATGAGAACTTCTAAAACTATCTTCTAAATCTTTAAAAGTACTCAACTGCTGCATGGATAAATCTATTTTATACTTATTCAAAATATATTGCTGAAGCAATAAAATGTCCTGTTTCGAGGCACTATAATCCCAATAATCTTCTATTTGTTCTTCTATCTTACATATTTCTGAAATCTTTAACTTTACATCATTAAAAATATCTATTTTTATTTCTGTACATTTAGAAATATATTCTTTTAGTTTTTTTGCATATAGTTGCAAACTTTTCTTTGTATGAGCTGACAAAACCACTATTTGGCTTTCGCAATTATTTTCCATCACGTTTTTATCATCTAAATATTCTTCAACTATAATATGTGCATTTGCCCCTCCTGCGCCAAAAGAACTAATACATGCACGTAACGGATTATTATTATATCTTTTCATTGGCACTAATTTTTTTTCTAAATAGAATGGTGAATCCTCAAAGTTAATATTATCGTTCGTTTCGTTTGCTAAAATTGACGGAACTATATATCCATATTTTATTTGCAGCAAAACTTTAATTAGCGATGCAATTCCAGCCGCAGCTTCTGCATGTCCTATATTAGCTTTTATTGAACCAATTACACAGAATTGCTTTTTACTCGTAAATTTTTCAAAGGCCTGTGACAAACTTCTAACTTCTATAGGATCCCCAAGATATGTTCCCGTTCCATGTGCTTCGATATATGAAATGCTTTCTGGATTAATTGCAGCCTTTTTAAGCGTTCTATATACCAAATTTGACTGTGCATTAGGATTCGGTACAGTATAACCATTTGTCCTTCCCCCATGGTTAATACTTGTCCCTTTGATCACAGCGTATATATGGTCCCCATCACATACTGCTTTATGCAAAGGTTTTAGCAATATAGCTCCAACTGCTTCCGCCGGCACATACCCATCGCCACCTTTACCAAATGCCCTGCAATGTCCATCACTCGAACCAAACTTCTGTTCACTTAAAAAAACATATTTGTTAGGATGTATAATTAAATTAACACCACCAGCAATAGCATAATCACATTCGCGATTATTTATACTTTCACACGCTAAATGAATAGCTGTAAGCGAAGAAGAACACATTGTATCCAATCCAATGCTTGGTCCCTTAAAGTCAAAATAATAGGAGATTCTATTAGCTATCGAGGCAAAAGAAGATCTTGCATCAATAATATGCCCCTTTAACAATTCTTCCGCTCCCAATATTTGGTAATGGCTGTTCATCACTCCTACATATACTCCAACTTTCTTATCCGCCAGCTGCTCTTTTGTATAACCCGCATCCTCCAATACATGATATACGGTTTCAAGGAACAATCGCTCTTGTGGATCAATGAGTCTTGCTTCGCTTGGAGAAATCCCAAAAAAATCCGCATCAAACTCTTTATACCCATTTATAAAGCCGCCCCATTTACAGTAAACCTTATTTTTTTCTTCCTTATTTTGTGAATATATCTTTCCATGATCCCATCTCTCATCCGGTATTTCTGTTATACAATCTCTTCCATTTTTTAAGTTTTCCCATAGTTGAGTAACATCATCAGCCATTGGAAACCTACCGTCAATACCTACTATAGCTATATCTTCTTCCCTCTTATCGATTACGACTTCCTCCGCTTTTTTGCACCTCTGGTCAGCATTTTCTACAACCAAATTTTCCAAATTCACATTCTTTGTTTTTCCAAATAAACGCTGAACGTCGTCTTTAAAATTTTTGCAGAGATATTCCGCAACTCCCTCTATATTTCTAAATTCAAAAAAAAGTGTTTTCGGAATATTTTTAAAATCCTTCTCCATTATTTTGTTCAAATCTAAAATCATAATCGAATCTATACCGTAGGAATCCAAATTAACTCCGCTTTGTATATCGTCTAATTTCAAGCCAGCGACCATTGAAATAGCCGACTTAACATAAATAATGATATTATCCAGATAGTTATTCTCTTGTACTGGTTCTATACTCGTGTCGCTATCATTATCTATAAGTAATACATTTTTCTCTGAATTATTTTTCATAACTAATTCCTTTATTTTTTGGGCTTCACCATAAACAACTAACAAATTACTTTTATTGCTAGCCAGTACATTCTCTAGGACTTTAAGTGCAACTGTCGTAGGCATTTTTGCTTGTTTTAAATACTCCTCATAAATTATTCTTTCCTCATCAACTACATCCATGCCTCCATCTTGCCATACTGGCCAATTAACTGATATCGTATGTCCGAACCTAAGCCCCTTTTTAACTAGTTTTTCTCTATACAATGTAAACTCATCTAGAAATTTATTTGCAACACTATAACTACCTCTGCAATAATCTCCAATTATTGCAGATATAGAGGAAAAAGATATGAAAAAATCCAATTTATCATTCCGTGTTGCCCGATCCAAATTATATATTCCTAGCACTTTTGGCTTTAACACTGAACAAAACTCTTCAAAATCTACGTATGGCAATTGTTCTTCAGTCGTGATACCAGCACAATGTATTATTCCGTTTACATCTATCTTTTCATTTTTTAAATTTAATATAATATTTTTAACACTTTCATATGAGGTGATATCACACGTAAAATATTTTATATTTCCTTGTGAGCTTATTTGTTCTATATCGTTTTGTCCATTTTCATCTAACTTTCTCCGTCCAATTAAGATTACTGTAGCATTATACAAGTCTGTAAGATATTTTGCGCATAATAATCCTACTTTCCCAAGTCCCCCTGAAATCAAATATACGCCATAAGGTTTTAACTGTGATGCATTATTATTTGGCAGTAATACTTCTTTAAATGATTCTTGAAGACGTTTACCGTTTTTGTATAATATTTGTGATGCTTCAAAATTAGAATTAAATAACTCTTCATAAATGTATTTATAACTTTCATAATCCGTACAAATAGCTTTTATATTAATATTATTACTAATAGAAGCTATACTTTTTTTAATACAAGGAAAAGCATTTAGCATACATTTCGTAATTTCATTTATATCATCACAAACATAAATATAATCTAAAGATTCATTTGCCGCCTTTAAATGCTGATTAACTAACTCTAATAAAAATGCTGTAGTTTTATGCACTAACATAGTCAAATCATTTGCAGATTTAACTTCTTTTGTTTCGAAATGTATTATTCTGCGAATTACTGTATGATTTTTTTGTATATTACTGATGATTTTTTGAGCCTGAGCAAATATATCATCATAAACATCTATAATATACTCTCGATCACTATTTGAGGCATGCATTTTCCCGGAGTAGATAGCAATATAATCAATTTTATTAACAATTAAGTATTCAAGCAATTTAGAATCCGGCTGTATTAGAACTAAAGTCCCATAAAAAAATCTATCTTTACCGTATTCTACAATCTCGTTCTCAGTATAAACACGTTCATAATATTTTAATTCGGTTTTACTAGACTGCTTTTTCTTGCTTTCACTTATTTTTTCTCTCATTTTTCTTAATATGAAATCTTCTATTCTTATTATTTCATATCCACTACTATTATAAATGGATACATTGTAATGACTTACACTATTACCTATAGCCTCTTCTGCTAATTCGGCTATAGCGAAACACTCTTCAGTAAAACCACCAAAAACACTAATTTTTCCAAGTGAAAATGGTATTTGCATGACCAAATTTTTATAATTATCAGCTGAACCAATCCAGGTTACTGTTCTTAAAGCTCCATCAAGTAATGATGGATGCAAATAATAGCTTTTAAAGTCATCCATAAGTTGAGGAGGGAGTTTAATAATTTCCATCCCCATATTTTTATTACCAAATGCTCTTTGTGTCACTTGAAACCCTTCACCATAATTAAAACCAATACACTCCCCAAATATCTCTTCGTAACATTTGTTATGCTCCACAATATATTCTGAAGTCTTTATAATCTCATTAAAGTTTATTTCGTTCCTAGCATTATCAGTATCTTGCACATCTGTAGATATTATTCCTGTACAATGTATTGTTTTTCCATAAATATCCTTAGTAAAAATCTCAAAACTTAAATTATCCTTATTAATTAGTATTGATACTGGAATAACACTATCATCTTCAAAAACCAATGGCTTAAGCCAGGTCACGTTTAATAAACAGGTAATATCCTTTGCACTGCAAAGCTTACCCGCTACATAAGCCAATTCTAAGTAAATTACCCCTGGCAATATTGTTTTACCACCCACTACATGATCGTGAACATAAAAATCATTTATCGACATATTTTTATTAAATATAAAAACATCATCAGATTCATATTCTAAACGATCAATCATATGATTTTTAATCTTTGGCTTTATATCTAAATCAAACCAATATTTCTTTTTATCAAAACTATAATCTGGGAGTGCAATACATGTCGTATCTTCGAAATCGTATATTTTATTCCACTCAATTTTCTCACCGTGTTTCCATATGTTAAGAATAAAGCTTTCATAACAACTCATATCACTTAGCTTGCATATGCATTTATCATTTTGTGCAGTTAACTTTAAAAGAAACTTTTCTTCTTCATTTCTTTGCGAATATACCTGGTAATTCAGAATATACTCCTTTTCTATTTCATCCAATGAATAATCTAATAGATCCGTATATTTCTTCTGGACTTTCGGTTGTAGAATTACATCTTTATTCTTTGCTATATACTCAATAATTTTCTTTTTGGAGTTAATAGGTGTTAAGATTATTTCTATTAACTCATGCGTTGTTATTAAAGAATCACCTAACATACTATTTATATATTTGTATGAATTTGGAATTTCTTTTTGTTTAAGGTTCCATTTTTTCCCTACTTGAATTAATGAACATATTGAAAAGAGTATACTTATTTTTTGACTTAAATTGTTAGCCTCATATTCCGTAGGTTTTACAATACAATTTATAAGATTCACTCCGAACTCTAATGAACTTTTGTTCCAATTTTCTATGTTTTTTCTAAACGTATACTGGTTTTTATATAATTTCTGAGCTAATATTACATATTTTTTATAGAATTTTTCATCGAATTCTAACCCTTGAATTAAACCAGAAAGTTTTTCGGCACTAAAAAAAGGAGGATTAACATTCTTATCATTATTTCTATTAAATACTGGTAAATCTGGGCGCCTAACATTTATCTCTCTCTTATCAGATATTCCTATCAAGAACTTAATCATGTCTAAATAATCGACTGAATTAATAGATGAAAATACTGCGTATTTCTTTTCTTCAGTATATATAATTTTTTCTATACTTATTCCCAGGTCACGAATCCCTTTAATTAATATATAACTACCTATAAAAGCATCTATTTTCCGCTTATATTTTTCTTCAATTATGACACCTTCCCGTTGCAGTCTATCAACTATCTCTTGGTATATTTTTAAGAATAATGGGTACTTAATCAGCTGCTCTGCCGTTATTTCAGTGTCTTCTAGTTCAACATTCCAAAAAATAGCTCCTTCTGTAAAATTTATCGTTGGTTCTTGTATAAAATCTTTAATACCTTCTTTTTTATTCATAATAAAACCAGTTCTGTAACAAAAAGATTCCCTTCCTAACGTTAAGCCTCTGCTTATCTGTTTTGTACTAGCATTTGTAAATGAACTAGTTCCTAAAAAATTTTTCCACTTTTCAATATTTCCTTTTAAGCTTGGGAGAGTTTTAGCAGTTAAAACAAAAGGAAATTTATCATGTATGCAATCATCACTTCTGTCAATATTATTTTCAAATTCTTCGATAATCACATGTGAGTTTACACCGCCAAATCCAAAAGAACTAATACCAGCAACTAGTTTTTTATCATTATTAGACCAGTCACAATTACTTGTAGCTGGAATAAACGGAGTTTCACAAAAGTTAATAATGGGATTAACAGAATTTAAATTTATTGTTTTTACAATTTTTCTGTTTTGTAGCATTAATATAACCTTGATAATTCCAGCAATTCCAGCAGCGCTACCAGTATGTCCAATATTTGACTTTATAGACCCAACATAACAAAACCCCTTTTCATCAGTATCTTCTTCAAATGCTTGTGTTAAAGCCTCAATTTCAATAGGATCCCCCAAACTTGTCCCTGTGCCATGTGCTTCAATATATGTTGTGTTTTCAGGTGAAATTTTTGCATCTCTATATGCCTCCAGAATAACTTCCTTCTGTTTTATTACGCTAGGCGATGTTACAGTAATAGAAGAGTTATTATGGTTTACTGCAGATCCTTTAACAATCCCCCAAATTTTATGCTTCTGTTTAATAGCATTATCATACTTTTCTAACAGAACTACTCCAACCCCTTGTCCTTGAACAAACCCATTTGCATTTTCATCAAACACCTTACACTTTCCATCAATATCCATCATATGGGACTTCGAAAATGCAATATATCTCCACGGATGATATGCCAAACACACCCCCGCAACAATCGAATAATCGCTCTCCCCATTTCTTATGCTCTGCTTTGCCTGGTGAAGTGCGATAAGAGAAGACGCACAGGCTGCATCAACAGTAACACTAACCCCACTTAGGCCTAAGAAATGAGAAATTCTGTTAGCCATCATACAGCTAAAGCTTCCTAAGCTTGAATAACTGTCAACCTTATCCTGTGTTAATGAAACCAAGTCATAATCATTGCCTGTCGCTCCGACATAAACTGAGGTCTTTACTTTCGATAAAACAGCAGGCGTAATTCCAGCATTTTCTATGCAATGCCACATTTCTTCTAAAAGAATTCTCTGTTGTGGATCCATATTTTTAGCTTCTCGTGGAGAAATATTGAAAAATGATGCGTCAAATTTGTCATAGTCATCCACTATTCCACTATATTTGCAGAAATCTTCTGTGCTTTCATGTATGTTATATGCATTCCAACTTTCGTCAGATGTTTTTTTAATTGAACATTTTCCTTCACATAGATTTTTCCATAAGTCATCATAGTTATTTGCATCTGGAAATCTGCAAGCCATTCCTATTATTGCAATATCGTTATTTTTAGAGCTATGATTATTCATATTTCATTCTCCTTTACTAGCACCTATGTCTCCCAAGGGAAAATATTATATTTTGTAAAATTAACAATGTTTCTTTTTACACATTCTTTATTCGCCAAAAAATTAGTTTCCTCTATTCCCATGTTTTCTATCTTTTCATTTATAATCCAGAGCTTTTTAAAATACAATTTAATTTCTTTAATAGTTTCATTACTTATTCTAGAAAATTTCATTGCATAAAAATTTAGAGATTTCCTTGTATCGTCTGTTAAAATATCCACAAGATTTATTTCTCTAGCATTTGCAGCCTCGATTCTAGTAGCTGTAAGAGTCATTTTATAGGCATTTTGAAAGCCAATACGCCTAATCAAATATGGTAATACCATTGAAGGTAAAAGCCCCCACAGAGCTTCAGACAATATAAACGTGCTCCGTGGGGTGGCTATCACAATATCACTTACAGCTACTATTCCCACTCCTCCAGCCATAACTTGTCCATCTATTATGGATATTACTGCTTTGGGTAACAGTGATATTTTTTTTAGTAGCAACATATATTTTTCGCAAAATTGCTTACTCGCTTGCGAATCATTAGTAGATTCACGTTCAAAAATTTTCAAATCCATACCAGTACAAAAATAGACTTCATCTCCCTGTATTACCAATATCTTGTGTTTATCCACTGTTTCTAATTGGTCTAGTAATATATGAAATTCATCTAACATTAACTCGTTAATAGAATTTTTATACTTCGCTCTATTCATTGTTACTACTATTCGTTCCTGAACCTCTTCCACTATTAATGTCTTAAACATATGTACCCCTTTATGACCATTTATAATTTCTATGAAAACCATGAATGTTTTCTAATACCAAAAGATTTTTCTTCAAGAAGTAGTTACTATAAATATGATTTAGTTCATCACAATCCATTTCTTTGTTTTGCACTCCAAATCCCCACTCACTATTTATATCTAGTATACGGTCGTATTCAGTAATGCTTAATTTATATCTCTGCTTAAGATTCTCTGAAATTTTCATTTCAGCAATTTTTTCTTTTGACTCTTTAGAAATAACTCCACTAAAAAATTCTGAGGAACACCCTGAGCCATAAGAAAATAGCCCCACCCGTTTTGAACGATTAATTTCAGCATTTTCAATGACACCACATAAAGCTAAATAAAGTGTCGCCGAATAAACATTCCCCACCTCTGAACATAAGGATAACGATGGCAGAACTCTTTTCTTAAAATCTTCTTCTATATCCATGCGACTAATTTTGTATTTATCACGCATCATTTTTCGATGTCCACCTTTTACCATGCCCGCAAATGGTGTATGAAAAGCCAGATAATCAAAAGTAGTTGCAAAATCGGCACCTTCCACCTTTTCTTCATATTTTTGGTAACTATACTCCAAACAGTCTAAATATGATAAAAGAGATAAATCAGCATCACCTGTTTCCAAATTTGCTAGTGGACGGCAAGTATCCATTACTTCGTAGCTATGACATCCATAGGCACCAAAATCTAGTTCCATGATTTGAGGATTGGAACTAATAAGCATAGCTATCGCACCAATACCCTGAGAAGGTTCTATGTATGTACCGCGTGCAGTAGAATAAACAACGTCCGTTGCTATAACAAGAACTTTGGCTCCCGGAGATATGCCAGATTTAATAAAACTTACTGCAACATCAAATGCTGCGGTTCCTCCGAAACAAGCCTGCTTTACTTCAAATAATCTACATGTTTTACTTAATTCTAAATAATCATGTATATATGTGCTCATGGACTTACCAAAGTCAAGTCCTGATTCACTTGACGTTACAACTAATTCAATACTTTCTTTTTCATTGCTTGTTAATGCATCAATGATGGGCTTTGCGGCATTTACACCATTAGTAACTGGATCTTCCCACGGCAACCCCACAGACTTTTTGTACATCATCAAATTATCATACCTTTTATCATCTAATTCTCTGCTGTTAAACAATTCATGAATATCGACATAAACTGAACCGCCATAAAAATTAATTGCTTCAATTCCTACCTTCATAATAACCTACCTCAATCTCTTTTTATTAATATGGATGTGTTAATTCCATTAAATGCAAATGCATTATTAAGTGTATTTTCTATCTCTATGTTCTTGATTATGTTCTTTGGTAAATTTACATTTTTATTAATTTCATTTATTAAATTCATATTTTTATGAATGAACTTATTATTAATTTGTAAGACGCTTGCTATTGTCTCAACAATTCCAGCACTGTTCATACAATGTCCTACAAGCCCCTTCGTTGAATTAACGAATACTCTATCCAATTTTTGCCCGAAGGCATTACTTATCGCTTGTACTTCAACTTCATCACCTAAAGGAGTTGAAGTTCCATGCGCATTTATATATAGTACCCCATCCACATTATCATCACAAATCACATCTGCCATTACCTTTTCCTCAGTTTCCAAATTGGGTTGGGTTTTTCGAGTACAGTGTAGAATTTCTGTACACTTTCTTATCTTACACAATTCTTTACTTTTTAGAATATGATTTGCTTCTGTTAAAAATATAGACGCTGCAGCTTGACCAGGTATAAATCCTCCATGTTCCATATCAAATGGTCGACATGCCTCATTGGGTTTATCATAAAAATTGTATCCTCCCAATGCTCCCATATTGTGAAAACCTTTTATGGCTAATGTATGAAATTCAGTTACTGGACCTACAACTAAGCAAGAATCAAGTATATTACTTCTTATTAGCATACAGGCATTTAAAATACCAATATTCCCACTCGCAGAAGCACCACCCACAACAAAGCTAGTCCCCTTAAATCCTAAAAGTTCACTTATTAGCCCAATATAATATGTATCTATAGTTTGAAGGAATACACTCGGAATTATATTGCTTCCTATTTCACGACAAATTGTATTTTCTGCAAAATTATTTCCAGCAATAATAATTCCAACCCTATCATTAGGGCTTTCTTTTGTCCTTTCTTTAAACTCAAAGTAGGCCTCTAGTACAGATATCATTGTACACTTTGCTTCCCATGAAAGTTTGCGAATAAGTCGCTGAACTTTTTCAATCAATTTAGTATCGTTTTTATTGTACGCGTTCAGCCTATTTAAATAATCAAATTTAGATAACTTAGCACATATATACTTGTCCGTATCTCGGTCTTCTACAGAAAAATTTGAATATCCATTTTGTAGCGCTTGCGTAAAGCTTTTTATATCTGTTGCATTGGAACTAACTATTCCTAATCCGGAAATATATACATCATTTACCATATCCTCATCCTTTATTAATTATGTTGAATAGTATGTCTACTATACTATTTATATCATTACAATTTTTAAATTCCATCATATCGCATTGAACACCTAATGCTTCCATAGAACTCATAATAATATCAACCCTATCAATAGAATTTGCGCCAAATTCCATTAAGCTATCACTTCCAGTTATATCTGTATCCTCAAGATAAAAAAGCACTTCCTTAATTTCCTTAATGACCACCGTAAATATTTCCGCTTTACTTACCATCATTTCTCCTCCTTATTCATCATCAATTCTCTTTGAACTTAGTAATAATTGTGCTTGCCTCTTCTAACATCATAATGCCGATTTTATCTACATCACGATCAATCCAATTCTCAATAGATTTTCCTTTTGCCCACCTATTAAAAAATCCCATTGTAGGGTTACACTTTATCAAGAAGTTTATCTTATTATTTTCATTTCCTTCAATGGCATCGTGTAACGCTACTTGATAGTAGCATTTTATAATGTGTAGAAGCTTACTTTTTGGATTTGTATTAAACGTTTTTAATTCACTTTCACTAAAAAACTTCTCTGATTCTTTACTAAATGTATTGATATTTTTCTTGAATATTCTTGTTTCAATGCTATGAATTACGTCCGCTTCAATCTCATCTATTGCATTGTACCTTTTATATAAATCAAACAGTTTATTTGCTCTAGCCGGAAATAAAAGCCCTTTTCTAACAACATTCATTTTAATACCCAGTTCCATATTTTTTAAATCTGGAACGTATTCACAATCATGTATATCTACAGTTGCCAAAATATTTTTAGTTATATCACTTATATTTGCTTGTTTACAGCATTGATTAATAGAACCACTTACAACATAATCCGCTCCTAAAAGAAACGATAGCGCAATAACATCAGGATTTCCTATACCGCCTGCTATTCCGATATAACTACATTTCGAAAACAAATATTCTTTTTGTATTTCGCGTGATAGCTTTTTAATCTCTGAAAGTAACATGAAATTCGGAACAGAACTTATATGAATATCATTTTCGGATGTAATGCTAACGAAATCTGCAACTGGAACGCATGCAGCACATTCCGCCTCATTTTGTGTAATCTCTCCTGCTTCTAGAAGAGCTTCAATAATATCGGAAGGTGCTGGTTTAAGAAATAATTCTGCCATTTCAATTCTTGAAACTTTCGCCATTACATGATGGGGTTGCATTACATTACTGTAATTACTTTTCTGCATTCCTTTTACTCTATATTTAATTAAGTTTTTTGTAATAGACATATAATCGGAAATTTCAATTATTTTTATATCTTCTGATAAAATGAGATTGTATATACTATTTTCTTCGTTCACGTTTTGATTGTATGTAACTCCTAAACCAAAAACTTCTCCATCTAGTTTATTTTTAATAATATTGATATCTCTTTTGATCGACTCGATATTACATATAGATGTACCAATAAACCCTAACATTCCAGCTTTAGCAAGTCTAATAATCATTTCTGGTGACGCAATTCCATAATACATACTTCCACACACATAAGGAAATTTAAGATTCAATGTTCTCTCAAAGTCTTGATTACCTAAAGATATTTTTTTGTTAACCTCTATATCTTTATAAGCCTTAGTAGTATTAGCTAAATTATTTTTGTTCTCTGCATTAGTCAAAATATCGGGGGATTCATAGCCTATTTTTACAATCATATCGGATAGAACTGTACCTGGTCCTACTTGAATAATATTTTTTGCATTTATACCATGTCCCATAATGTACTTCATTGAATCAAACCACAAAACAGGAGAACAAATTTGTTGTACTAAAAGTTCGGAAATTTTCTCATGTACATAAGGCTTACTCGTACAATTCGATATCACCGGAATTTTTAAATTACCGAATTCATATCTCTCAATTATCTGTTCAAATACTTCTTTAGCGGCCTTCATTTGTCTTGAATGAAATGCTCCACTAGTATTTAAACGTACACAGCGAACATTTTCTATTTGCTCAAACAAAATAGTAGCCTTATCAATATCAATTTCTTTACCAGAAATAATAGTTTGATATTTTGTATTTAAATTTGCTAAGTCCACTTCGGTAATTCCGTTTTCTTGAAGTATTTTTTCTATTTCCTCTGACTCTAGCCCCATAACAGCAGTCATTACTCCATTATCTGCCTTTGCCATCAACTCAGCCCGATATTTAACCAATTCCAAGCCAACCTCAAAGTCGAATGCTCCTGCCACATGTAAGGCATTGTATTCTCCTAAACTATGTCCTGCAAGATAATTAGGCTTAATATTTTGTTGCTTTTCCATTTTATCTAGATACATAAGAGCATTGACGGTGTACATTGCAGGTTGAGTATATTGCGTGTTATTTAATTTATTATCTGGATCTAATGTACACAATTCTTCTATCGAGTACCCAAGTACCTTATCAGCTTTTGACACAAAATCTGGATATCTTTGAAAAAGATCTTTTCCCATTCCTACAAACTGTGAGCCCTGGCCAGGGAAAATATATGCAATATTATTATTATCCATTATTTCTTCCTTTCCATATTATTTTTTTTAAATATATCATATTCAAAATCCAATTAAATAAATGTGGCTTAAACTGGAATAATTTGACTGTCAGTTTTACTACCAAATCAAAAGAATCATATACCTTCAGAAATGAGACTAGGAACTTTATGGATATATCTGCTATATCATATTTGTGCAACGTAAACGCCAAATAGTAAGTACCTTTTCAAATTCATCATATGTGAGATAATAGACTCATCACTATAAAGTCAAAAAAGTTTAGTACTCAACTTTTTTGACCAGACTACAAGAGGTGAGTTATGAAATCTCATGCAAGTTTAGTTGCACAGCAAACTCGTTTGCGTGAATGGGCCGAACTGGTCAAAGATTGCCAAAATCGTCCACAGGGTATGAAAATCGATGAATGGTGCCAGCTGCACCACATTACGAAAGCGAGTTATTACTGGAGACTCCGAAAAGTTCGGGAAGCTTTTCTGGCAACAGCTGGCAACAGCTGACAACACACCAGATTTTATAGAAGTTCCTTCTTCTGCAATCCAGTCAGAAAATATAGCACCGAATCATAAAACCGTTGCTATGATCAGAGGTAGAAACCACCTCACATTGGAGATCACAGACCAGGTATCTGCCTCCTTTCTTCATACACTTTTGGGAGTGATGATGGATGCTCAATGATGGTACAGGATTCAAAAAAGTATACATAGCCACTGGTTTTACGGATCTTCGCAGAGGAATTGATGGTCTTGCCAGGATCATACGTTTCCAGTTTCATCTCGATCCTTATGATAAACATACATTATTC
>OLSH01000759.1_pt1 | contig 22807 bp, 18 predicted proteins | sample 1643221 | NCBI WGS metagenome assembly OLSH01 (sample SAMEA3136681, study PRJEB25190) | human gut metagenome | biome: human gut; feature: human-associated habitat; material: faeces | place: Austria | collected 2013 | reverse complement strand
CAGTAACTTCTTCTCCCAGGAAGATGATTCTTTCTTTTAATAAGCGGGAATAAATGTCATAAGAACGCTCCCCGCGACTTGTTTGTTCAATGACATAAGGTACTAAACTCATCTTAAACCCCTCCCGGTTTTCTATCTGTCAATTATTTTGTCTGGCAGGAACTGATCAGGAAATCTACTGCCTTCTGAACAGCAATATCATCCATCATCTGTTCCTTCTGGCTTCCCTGTACCATCTTCTCTAACTGTTCTGTTTCCATTTGATACATATCAGCCATTTTTTCTAATTCTTTCTTAAAGTCTTCTTCACTGGCTTCGATACTTTCTGCCGCAGCGATCGCCTCTAATACAAGACGGGTCTGGATTCTCTTTAACGCCTGAGGCTTTAACTCTTCCGCGAACTTCTGGGCATCGCTTCCTGTATACTGAAGGTACTGTTCCATGTTAAGTCCCTGGTAACTGAGCCTCTGTGCGAACTCATCTGCCATCTGCTGTACCTGTTCTTCGATCATGGCATCAGGGATGTCCATGGATGCATTCTCCACTGCCTGGTCAACCAATGCATTTTCTTTTTCTGTCTTGGCAGCTTCTTCTTTTTGTGCCTTGATATTCTTCTTGATTTCTTTCTTGTAGTCTTCCAGAGTCTCAAACTCGGAAACTTCAGATGCAAACTCATCGTCTAATTCCGGAAGTTCTTTTTCTTTAATTCCTTTGATCTTCACTTCAAAAACAGCCGGTTTTCCTGCCAGTTCCGGTGCATGGTACTGTTCCGGGAACGTAACATTGACTTCGATTTCATCGCCGATATTTTTGCCGATCAGCTGCTCTTCAAAACCTTCGATAAAGGTACCTGATCCGATAACCAGAGTCTGATCTTCTGCCGTTCCTCCCTCGAATTTTTCACCATCAACAGATCCTGAGTAATCGATCAGAGTGATATCTCCGTCTTTGACCGGGCGGTCTTCTACTGTAATTTCTCTGGCATTTGCTTCCTGTTCCTTTTTGAGCTGTTTTTCAATTTCTTCTTTTGTTACGCGGATTTTCTTTTCTTCGACTTCCAGTCCTTTATAATCTCCGAGAGTTACTTCCGGTTTGACCGCGATCTCGGCTGTGAAAATAAACGGTTTTCCTTTTTCTAACTGAACCACGTCGATGTCCGGTCTGGAAACAATATCCAGATCAGAATCTTTCATTGATTCACTGTATGCTTCAGGAATCAAAATATTCGCCGCATCTTCATAAAAAACTTCTACTCCGTATGCTTTTTCGATGAAGTTTTGAGGTACTTTTCCTTTTCTGAATCCAGGTACGCTGAACTGTGATTTCTTCTTATTATATGCTTTTTTGATCGCTGCATCTAATTTTTCAGGCTCTACCTCAATCGTCACTTTTACCATATTATTGTCTAACTTTTCAACTTGTAATCCCATTCTTACAAATCCTCCTAAATATCATTATCTTTGTTGTAGTTTTATACAAACATTAAGTCATTATACCATGACGTTTCCGACCTGTCGACTGAAAATACAGATTTTACGCCATTTCTGTCAAATAAAGCCCTACTGCTGCTTTACTCCCTGATAGACATATTCGCCGGATGTCTGCAGGATTCTCGGAGCCTTGCTTACAATTTTCACCGTGAAAGCATCTCCCTTTTTCAGATCCTTTTTGGACACTTCCAATAGATGTTCATTGTGGAATGTCGTATTGATCTTCGTCTCATCCACATACACCTGACAGAAGTTTGTGAAGTTATTTCCTTCTATAAATATGCTGTTTTCAGTCTCATAAGCTTTTGTCACATTGACCTTTCTAATGCCAAACGAGATATCCGTTGCCTGAAATGGATTTTTTTGATCCCAGACATACTGCTTGCCGTAAAGCATATCATACTGCAGTGCCTTCATGTCCTTCTGGTAATTTTTCGTGCCCTGCCGGGTCTGATGGAAACTGTTCATGACCCCGTTTTTGATGTTAAGCTTGGCGAGGATATCGGAACCGAGCTGATAAGCTTCGATCACCCCGTCCTTCTTTTTCAGTCCCATGTTGTCCCAGATAAAATAGCTTGTCTCATATTTATTCCCGTAGGTAAGATCTTTATCATCTACCTCCAGACTCGGGAGATGGTCTCCATACATCACAAGAACCGTATCTTCACCCCGTTTTTTCAATGCATTCACCAGGTCTCCCACAAACTGATCCATCTGGTATACCTGATTGGCATAGTAGGTATATTTGTTCTTTAAAGCCTCATCTTTGATTCCGCCCAACACCTTGATCTTTGGATTTTCAATAATCTCTGTCTTAGGATAATCTCCGTGCCCCTGGACAGAAATAGTATAAATATAATCTTGTCCCTTTGTGGAATCCAAAGCGTTCAGAATACAGCCTGTGAGTATAGTATCCTTGGCCCATCCATTTTCTGTCCATTTTTTGATATTCATACATTCTTTTGAGGTGAAGGTGTCAAACCCAAGCTGGGAGAAAACCAGATCCCTGTCATAGAAGGCGGCGCTGTTGTTGTGGATGGCATGCGCGGTATATCCGTCTTCTTTCAGCAATGTGGCCATGCTCTCTGTGGTCGTCGACTGCAGCACAGTCTTGTAAGGGTATTCCGCCGCTCCGAAATGGTCCAGGTTCATACCTGTAATCGCTTCAAATTCGGAATTGGCAGTCCCGGCGCCGTAAGACGGCATGCTCAGCTGTCCGGAGGAGTATTCCTTCATATATTTGTGGAAATTCGGGAGCGGGTCCTGATTGAACTTCACTCCTTTTACCTGGGTGATATCAAAGTGTGACTCCAGCTGCACAAAAATGATATTCGGCTTCCTGACTCTGCCCTTTTTCTTATTTTGTGCCTGCTTGGTCTTTTGCTCAATCTGGTCGATCTTTTCTTCCGAATAGTTGGACGGCTTATCAATCCCGTTTTTCAACGCAGTAATCGAAAAACAATACGGTGTCCCGTAATCTCCATAGGCGATCCGGATGTTGCCGATCCTGTCTGTGAGCATATTGCTCCTGAATCCATATACGGTGGTCACTCCGAATGCTGCAAAAATAACAGCAACCGCAAGGATATTCCTTTTATATTGTAGATTCTGTTTTTTCGGCAGATAGAGAAATCCTACTACGAGCAGCACCAATACGATTAAAATAAGTGCACCCATAAAAATGATGGCTGACGGCGAATAATAGTTGGTCATGACCGGAAGTACAGATTTCATCAGTGTGACGTCCACGTACGTGAATGGAGTATTTCTGGCACTGAGCATCAGGAAATTGACTATCCCGATGACTGACCAGACCAATGTCACTATAATGTAGGTAAACAGCCTCCGCTTAACGATCAATACCACAGAATAAGTGACAAAAATGATGAATGCGCTGTACAGAAACATCTTGGTCCTGTCATTGACAAACCCGAATACTCCCTGGTCAAATGTCTGGCGTCCGAGAACTTCCAATAAAAATGCCATGCCAAATGCCAGCACAATATTGCACAGAACAGGAACCTTCTCGATCCACTTCCCAATCTGGCTTACTATATTCTTTACCAAAGATTTCATGATACTCTCCTTACTTTGATTCTGTCTTTCAAAAAAGGCTCCGAAAAACTCGGAGATTTCTTATTTGCAAAAAGTCATACAGTGTATTATAACACTGTCATTCCAAAGTATCTATACCTTAATTGTGAAAAATTTCTTAAATGCTCTGCCCAGATTGACAGTTTTCTGTATCCATGATACGATGCTTTAGGAAACTTTTCTTATGGTTTTTTGTAAAGTTTCTAGTTTATATCGAAGAAAGGAGCAGAGCAGTTTTAAGCGCCATGCACCTTCTGGCACGGAACCTGACTTATCGAACAGATAACGAAGAGCAGAAGGTTAACGAGGTGGAAAGTGATCGAAGATTCGGCGGATGCTTTCCCGTGGCTTTGGACGCGTGATGTACAGAGCAAACCTGTGAGTAATTGCAGAACAAAGACTGTACAGCCAAAGATATAAAAACCACACAAAAGAACATTTGAATGAGAGGACACTTCATCGCTTTTTCATTTTAAGCGACGTTTTCTTTGTGTCCGCATAAAATTAAATAAAAAGGAGATTTCAACATGTGTGGAATTATTGGATTTACTGGAAAACTCGAGGCAGCAGATATCTTGGTAGGAGGCCTGACACAGCTTGAATACCGCGGATATGACAGTGCAGGGATCGCAGTCAGTGAAGGCTCATCCACTAAGATCATTAAAACAGCCGGAAAGGTTTCCAATCTCCGCGAAAAAGTAGCGTCATCAGAAGACCGCAGCGGAACATGCGGGATCGGACACACACGATGGGCTACTCACGGAGGGGTTACTACCACCAACGCACATCCCCATGTGGCAGGAAAAATCACACTGATCCACAATGGAATTATTGAAAACTACAAAGAGATTGCTTTAGCCCTCAAAGCTCAGGGCCGGACTCCTGTTTCTGAGACTGACACCGAGATTGCGGCTCTTTATCTTGACTCCGTGTATGACGGAGATCCGTTTGCCGCGATGAAAAAAGCCGATGAAGCCCTTGAAGGAGCTTACGGTTTCTGTATCATGTTCAGCGATCATCCTGAAGAGATCTACTGTATGCGCAATTCCAGCCCGCTGGTAGCCACTTCCACAGACGACGGCGCCTTCATCGCCTCTGATATGGTGGCACTGCTTCAGTACTCCAAAGATTATTTTGTAGTGCCGGAAGAGCACATCGTAGTCATGAAAAAAGACGGAATCATACTCTATGATATGGATCAGAACATCGTTGCACCAAAAATGCTCCACGTTGACTGGGATACTACCGCTGCTCAAAAGGGCGGATATGATTACTTTATGCAGAAAGAAATCTATGACCAGCCGGAGGCACTGAAAAATACCGTTATGCCAAGACTCCACAACGGCCGTGCAGACTTTGCCACCGACGGGATATCTGACGATCTGTTCAAAGGCATCAACCGGATCATTGTGACTGCATGCGGTACAGCGATGCATGCAGGCCTGGTCGGACGCCATCTGATCGAATCCATGGTACGGATTCCTGTCACCGTAGAACTTTCTTCTGAGTTCCGGTATATGGATCCGATCCTTGACGAACATACATTAGTGGTCATTGTCTCCCAGTCCGGAGAGACAGCCGACTCTTTAGCCGCACTGCGCCTTGCCAATGAACAGGGTGCAAAGACAATTTCTATTGTTAATGTAAAGGGCTCCAGCATTGCAAGAGAAAGTGACCAGGTACTATACACGCATGCCGGTCCGGAAATTGCCGTTGCAAGTACAAAGGCATTCTCTGTACAGTGCGCAGGTTTCTACCTGATCGCCCTAAAATTGGCTGAACTGAGCGGTAAATTTACAGAAGGAGAATTATCAGAGTACTGTACAAAATTTGAGGAGGCGATCTCCACGGTAGCAGAAGTTCTGAAAATGGATGGCTATATCAAAGATATCGCGGAAAAAATCAAGGATACCTTCTCTGCATTCTTCTTAGGCCGCAGTCTTGACTATGCGATTGCCAGTGAGGGCTCACTCAAGCTCAAAGAGATTTCTTATGTCAACTCTGAAGCATACAATGCCGGGGAGTTAAAGCACGGAACCATCTCTCTTGTAACTGAGGGCGTTCCGATCATCGCCATCGCAACACAGGATCATGTCCTTCCTAAGATCATGGCCAATGTAGAAGAAGTGAAAGCCCGCGGAGCCCATGTGATCATGGTGACCGACAAAGACATGTCAGACTACGAGGGCGTCTATGACGACCTGATCCAGGTACCTGCCGTAGATGACAGATTCGGAACCTTCGGCGTCACGGTGGCACTGCAGCTGCTTGCATACCACGTAACCGTCTTCAGAGGAAATGACGTAGACCAGCCAAGAAACCTGGCAAAATCCGTAACCGTAGAGTAGACCGCTGTTTCATGAAGCATAATTTTTATATTATAAAACACCAGTTCAAATTGAGCTGGTGTTTTGCTTTATGCTGTCATAAGTACCAAAGATTATTTTACCTCTTTTAAGTGCTGTATCTCACCACTGTGATTGATGATTACGTCCTTCATCACTAACAGCATATGTGTATTTTTTTCCACTCGGTCGCTTAATCTGCTGAACTCTGCATGCGGAATCCTGTCCTCATAGAGGGCATCCAGCTTTGGAATGATCTCGTTCTCCACACGGAGGCAGGTTCTCTTGATAGGGGATAGGTCCTCCTCCACTGCGATCAGCCTGTCATCTATGGACTGCACTTTTAGCTCTAATGAATTGAATCTTCCTTCTAGTGAGTTGAACCTTCCTTCTAGTGAGTTGAACCTTCCTTCTAATGAATCGAATTTTTCTTCTAATGAATCAAGCCTTCCTTCTAATGAATCGAATCTTCCTTCTAGTTTGCAATCCAGTAACTTTTCTATCTGTATGAGTAATTCATTGTTGTCCATTCGCTGTTCCTCCTTCTTTTGTGTTAATATTATTATACTCCGGCAAGGAAAGAAAAACAACATATTTTTCCATATAAGATAATATTCAGAAACTTCAAATAATATCGACTTCATCCGATGTCGGTATTGACGGTGCCGCTCCCTTTCTGGATACAGTTATGGATGACGCTTTCGCACACCGTTTCAAGTTGTCCCCGGGACTCATCCCTTCTATAATACCTGCGATAAAATAGCCGGTAAAAGTATCTCCTGCGGCAGTGGTGTCCGCCACATCAGCCGGTATACAGTCCTGCCTGACCTTCACAGTTCCCTTCCGGTAAACAGCACCTTTTTCCCCTAAAGTCAGCACGGCTTCTGCCTGAGGAAACCGCTCCGCCATCACATCCAGGATTTTTTCCGGCTCTCTTTCCCCTGTCATCTGAAAACCTTCTACTTCGTTGAGCATAAAAATAGAAATTTTTGAAAAGTCACATTGTTCAAGAGTTCGATTATAAGGAGAAGGGTTGCAGACAATGCGAAGCCCCCGGTCAAATGCACTGTCAATGAGATAGTCTAAAAGATTAATCTCATTCTGGATCAGCAGAAAATCTCCCTGTCCGAATGCATCCAGAGCCTGATTCATCTCATGCTTTGTCTGCCTCACATTCGCTCCTCCGAATAGAAGAATCCCGTTTTGTGCATTCCTGTCTACCTGTATGACCGCATGTCCGGTCTCGCCGTCAATTTTCCGCACAAAGGAGGTGTCCACCCCGTATTTATTCAGTTCATCGAGAAGCATCTGTCCGTCAGCGCCGACCGTTCCGCCCTGAAAAACCTCTGCTCCGGCTTTTGCAAGGGCTATGGACTGGTTCAGCCCTTTTCCTCCACAGAAGGTTTCCCTTTTTTCAGATGCCTGCGTTTCTCCTGCCTCTGTGATGTGATCTACCTGATATACAAAATCATAGTTTAAGGAACCGTAATTTAAAACTTTCATATAAACTGCCTCCCACACCTTTTGATTTTATTATATCATTCTCCGGATATATTTCATACCCTCTCAGAACCCATATGTTATAAGCCTGCTTTCTGCATTGCCAGATATGCGGCTCCGATCAGACCGCAGTCTTCTCCAAGCTGTGCCGGTACGATACAAATATTTTCTTTCAGTGCCGGGTACACCTTCTGTTCAGTTCTTTTCTGAATTTCCTTTATGAAGCCGGGTTCCTGAGCATCTTGATCTTTTCCTCCGTATCGATCAGGGATACATATTCCTTGTAGAATAACTGTATACGGTGGATCTCATCTCTCGTGTTCATTTTAAACCCCAGCAAAAATACAATCTGTATCTGCTCATCATCCCAGATGACCGGTTCTTCTAAAAAAAGCCACCGCGACCTTTGGCTCATTGACGGCAGTCGGCGAGCCATGGGGAAGGCTGATCCCATTTCCTATCGTTGTTGTCGTATTTCTCTCCCGTTCCATGACGGTGCCATAAAAATCATCTTTTACGACTCCCTTTTTTTTCATGGCCTCACACATAACCTGTAAACATTCTTCTTTTGTCTGAACCTTCAGTTCCGCAAAGATCAGTTCCGGAGAAAAAGGATTTTCATTCTCGATCATCTGAGAATTCATATCATCCAAATGATTTCTCAGCCCAACAATACCATTTTTATTTAAAATATTCGGAATCACTGCAACTCTCTTGTCCTTTGTCTTCATATCCTTCGACGAAATGATCAGATCATAGTCCCAATAGTCCTCTGTTTTGTAGTCGTGTGTACTGACAAACACTAATTTCCCTATTTCCGGCACAAACTTCCGTATTCTCTCTTTGATCAGCTGTGCATGCCCCATATTGGAATCAGTGAACACTAATGCATCATATTGAAACTTTTTCCTTTCTATGGCCGCCTGATTATATAAAACAATGTATCCTATTTCGTCTTCTGTAATCTGGAGATGATAGCTTTCCTCAAATAAAATACTGATCACCCAGCTGGCCCGAAATACATTTTTATACTCCTCTTTGATAAAGTCAATCAGGGCATTGTCCTGAGGAGTGCCGTATCTTAACCTGAAAATTGTAGGGCGGAGATGCACGATCAAACTCTCTTTGACCTTCTTATCCGATGTCAGGTCTACTTCCAGAACATCCCCAATCATTTTTAACATTCTGTCTACGAATTCAACCAGCTTATTATCATATTTCCTCACCTGCTCCAGGGTAAGTTCTACTTCTGAAATACCAAGGAATTTAGAACACAGGATTTGAATGGACAAGAATAAGATATCCTCTGACAGGAAGTGTACATGGAACACCTCCTCCCTCGGCTTGCGCTGGATTTCTTCTGCAATAGAAATTCATTCATTCCATCCAGCTTGTTTCTCACAGATTTTTCAGAAAGGCCGACTTCCTGTGTAATCTCCCCGGCTGCAACTACTTTTCCTTCCATGAGGCAGTCAAATATTTGTCTCTTATAGAATTTATCTTTTGAACGTCTCATCTCTTCCAGGCTCCTTTCAATAAAATTGAAATCCTTTCACACCTCCTTTTTGATAATTTAAGTATAGCATAGAAAATTTTCATCAAATTATTGAGTCAGGACATCTTAATGCGGTAGATTTTTTGCCTTCATCGAGGAAAGTTGTATGACATTTTCCACATGATTTTCGTTCGGCTCTTAGAATGCCTCACTCCAATCATGTAGAAAATAGACGTAATATCTACTGGATAAGTACTCATCGAACAAATGGAATTATCTAACAATAGTTTTTTATCACTATTGGAGGAACGCATTTTAAAGCGTGACGGAAATAGTGGTAAAAAACTCAAACATCCTGCACAGAGAACTTTTCGAATAACTATTCGAATAACTAAAAAAGAGACCTCAACTGAGATCTCTTTTTCAATCCTATAAAATATTTTTTTCTATACAAACGCTTTCACGCTCTTGTAAATTCCTTCGCTGTCCAGTCCGAATTCTTTGATCAGTTCCACTGCCGGTCCTGAATGTCCGAATACATCCTGTACCCCAAGTTTCAGTACCGGAGTCGGTGCTTTCTCGCTCAGCACATCGCATACAGCGCTTCCGAGTCCTCCGATCACAGAGTGTTCTTCCACTGTAACCACTTTTCCAGTCTCTTTTGCTGCGGCGATCACCAGCTCATCATCCAGCGGCTTTACCGTTGCCATGTTGATGACTTTTGCATTGATTCCGTCAGCAGCAAGCTTCTCAGCAGCTTCAAGACTCTCACCTACACAAAGTCCGTTTGCAATAATGGTCACATCGGTACCTTCTCTTAACACAGTACCTTTTCCAATCTCAAACTTATAGTCTGCTGTATCATTGATCACAGGCACAGCCAGACGCCCGAATCTCATATATACAGGTCCGTCAAGTTCTGCCGCTGCCTTTACAACTGCCTTTGCTTCCACATCATCGGAAGGCACGATGACCGTCATCCCAGGGATTGTGCGCATTAACGCCACATCCTCGCAGCACTGGTGAGTCGCACCGTCTTCTCCAACGGAGATACCGCCGTGGGTAGCCCCGATTTTTACGTTTAAGTGAGGGTATCCCACACCGTTTCTTACCTGCTCATATGCACGTCCTGCGGCGAACATTGCAAATGTGCTGACAAACGGGATCATACCGCTGGCAGCAAGACCTGCTCCCATTCCCACCATGTTGCACTCTGCGATACCGCAGTCAATATGACGCTCCGGAAATTCCTTCTTAAACACGCCTGTCTTGGTAGCAGCTGCCAGATCGGCATCTAATACTACTACGTTTGGATTTTCTTTTCCTAATTCAGCCAGGGCATTTCCATAGCTTTCTCTGGTTGCGATTTTCTTTACATCTGCCATCTTAACATCCCACCTTCTCTAATTCATTCAATGCCTGTTCACATTGTTCGTCATTCGGAGCAGAACCATGCCATCCGACCTGATTTTCCATGAAGGAAACTCCCTTTCCTTTGACGGTCTTCATGATGATAGCCGTCGGTTTCCCTTTGCACTCTTTTGCTTTTTTCAGTGCGTCGGCAATCTCGTCAAAGTTATGTCCGTCGATATTAATCACATTGAAGTTGAACGCTTCAAATTTTGTATCGATCGGATATGGTGAACACACATCGTCAACTTTTCCGTCGATCTGAAGGCCGTTGTTGTCCACGATGACAACAAGGTTGTCAAGCTTTCTGAACCCTGCGCTCATGGCAGCTTCCCATACCTGTCCTTCCTGGATCTCTCCGTCACCAAGCAGGGTGTAAGTGCGGTAGTCTTTTCCCTGTAATTTTGCAGCCACAGCCATTCCCACTGCCGCGGAGATGCCCTGTCCCAAAGATCCGCTGGACATGTCGACTCCAGGGATTTTCTTCATGTCAGGGTGTCCCTGTAAATAAGAATCAATATGGCGCAGTGTGAGTAAATCTTCTTTAGGGAAGAATCCTCTCTCTGCAAGTGTGGAGTAAAGTCCCGGCGCTACATGTCCCTTGGACAGCACGAAACGGTCTCTGTCTTCCATCTTGGGATTTTCCGGATCAATGTTCATCTCTTCAAAATATAAATATGCAAACATGTCTGCGGATGATAAAGATCCGCCCGGATGTCCGGATTTTGCAGCGTGTGTCGCTTTTATGATCCCTTTACGGATCTCATTGGCTGTTTTTTGTAATTCTGCCACTGTCATTTTTTCTCCCAACCTTTCTTATTCTCCAAATACTGCTTTATAGTCTGCCTGGAATTTTGCGATTCCCTGGTCTGTCAGAGGATGGTTCATCATCTGCTCAATGACATTGTAAGGTACGGTAGCGATGTCTGCGCCCATCTTCGCACACTCGATTACGTGGATCGGATTGCGGACACTTGCACAGATAATCTGTGTATCAATTCCGCCTGCCTCAAAAATCTCAACAATATCGGCAATCAGATCCAGACCATTCTGAGAAATGTCATCTAATCTTCCTAAGAATGGAGAAACATATGTAGCTCCTGCCCTTGCTGCAAGCAGTGCCTGTGTCGGGTTGAATACGAGAGTCAGGTTTGTCTTTACTCCCTCAGAAGATAATACTTTTGTAGCCTTTAACCCTTCTATAGTTGTAGGAATTTTAACTACCATGTTCGGGTGGATCTTTGCGATTTCTCTTCCCTCTTTGATCATTCCTTCTGCATCGGTTGTCGTCGCTTTGACTTCCCCGCTGATAGCTCCGTCTACAATAGAAGTGATTTCTTTGATGACATCTTCAAACTGTCTTCCGGATTTAGCGATCAGTGACGGATTTGTTGTTACTCCGCAGATCACACCCATGTCGTTTGCTTTTTTAATGTCTTCTACATTTGCTGTGTCTAAAAAAAATCTCATATTATCTTCCTCCTAAAATGAATTGCTGCACTTTTGCTCTGGTATCATTTAACCATGTATCCCCCCGGTTTGTCAAACTCTTAAACCCCAGTGTTTATGCGATTTAAAGTGAATTTATTAATAATTTTATGGTTTATTAATAGCCGAAAATTTATGGTTATTGTATACCAAATTCACCCATCAAAAAAAACCTAGGTTTTATCTGTTTTTTCTATTCCATTTATGTTATGCTTTTGTCAGGCAATTAATATTTTTTATTTTATTAGTAATATATCTCGTTTTTATTAATGAATATTAATTAATAAATATTTTTTTGATTAGGAGGATTTATGGCTTCAAAAAAAAAGGTTACTACAAAAGATATCGCAAGATATGCAAATGTTTCCCAGTCCGCAGTGTCAATGATTCTGAACAAAAAAAACAATGTATCTTTTTCTGAGGAAACAAGGCTCAAAGTTTTAAATGCGGCAAAGGAACTCGGATATGAAAAAAAGAAAAAGAAGGAAGCTCAGTTGGTCGGGCTTTCCAAAGTGATTGTCATCATGTGTCCTTTCTTATCCAATCACTACTATTCGATTCTTGTCCATTCTATCACAGAGCGCGCTCACGACTACGGATATGTCACTTTCGCGGCCCCTACTCTGAGGAATCCCAACACCGAGCAGTTCTACCTGAATATGATCCAGGATTTTGACGCGGCGGGCATCGTCTACCTGTACCCGACTTCGTGGCTTGAGGATGTAAATGAAATGTCCAAACATATCCCCGTGATCAACATCGGAGACAAAAATGACGACATCATGTTTGACTCCATCCATGTCAGCAGCACCAAACCGGCTTATCTGGTAGCAGAGCACCTGCTCTCTCTCGGACACCGAAAAATCACCTACGTTTCAACGCCCATGAGTACGATCGAGCGTTCCCGGTCCAAGCGCTTTGAGGGACTGAAAAAAGCCTTCTATGAGCATGGCTTTGATCCGGAAAATGTCCCCTGCCGCTCTGTGTCGACCGGTGAGTACAACACCCTTTCCCCGAACATGCTGGAGTATTCCTGTGGCTTTAACCTGACCAAAGAAATCCTTACCGAGGGAACAGATTCCACTGCATTTGTGGCCTACAACGACATGGTCGCCCTGGGAATCTTAGATGCCCTTTTTGATATGAAGTACAAGGTTCCGAACGATTTTTCTGTCTGCGGCTTTGACAACATTCCCATGGCAGACATGCGAAGGATCTCCCTCACAACGGTGGAACACTCTATCGAGGCCAAGGGGCGGGAGGCAGTGGATATCATAGTGAGACACAGGGAATCCAAGACGAAAAACAGGCCGAGGAGCTTCGTGACAAAACTTGAGTTTGAGCCGTTCATCGTCAAAAGAAAAAGTACCGGAAAAGCCAGGAACACCTAGCGTTTCCGGTACACAGTCTCTCCCTCCTTCAACGTCTCCGTCACCTTGATGTCTTTCAGTTCTGAGATAGGTGTTTTCAGTGGATTCCGATCGAGGATCACAAGGTCTGCAATTTTTCCTTCGGCTATACTCCCTTTTTTGTCTTCTTCAAAATAAGCATAGGCCCCGTTGATCGTCACGGCTTTCAGCGCCTCATAGACACTGACCCGCTCCTCTTCTCCCAGGCTCTTTCCTTCCCGGGTCATGCGGCTTGCTGCACACCACACCGTATGCAGCATGTCCGGAGGAACCACCGGCGCATCCTGATGAAAATTCACACAAAGCCCCTGCTCAAATGCAGACTTGGCAGGACTTATGGCTTCTGCCCTTTCTTCTCCCAGATTCTTTAAATGAATGTCACCCCAGTAGTAAACATGGTCTACAAACATAGACGGGATCATACCAATGTTTTTCATCCTGAGAAGCTGATCTTTCCGCACTGTCTGACAGTGGATCATGACCGGCCTCAAATCATCGTCTTTTGAGACACCGCACTGTTCCATAGCGTTTTCAAAACTGTCGATCCACTGCTGAGAAGCCGCGTCTCCGTTGCAGTGAGCGAGGATCTGTACACCGCTTTCTATGGCATCCCGGACATATTTCTGTACTTTCTCCCGTTCCATTGCCGGATATCCCCGGTACTTTTCTTCTCCCACATAGGGTTTCGACAGCCACGCGGTCTTTCCCTGTGGAGATCCGTCCAGGATCACTTTCCGTCCGCCCAGTTTCATGTGATTCCAGTATGTTTTTTTAAGCTCTGCATATTCCCGCTCCAGCTTTTCAGGTTCTTCACCGACGAGAACATAAGAAACCACGTCTGCTTTCAGCAGCCCCTCTTTCGCAGCCTCAAATAAAGCCTCCACATCCTGTCCGGATGCCGCACCGTCCTGAACCGTAGTAATTCCATAGGACAGGTAAAGTTCCTGGGCTTTCTCTATCTGTGCTTTCGGGTCCCTTGGAATCTTTGCATATACCTGAGCCAGAAGCAGGTTCAGTGCCTTCGTCTCTTCCGCATACCCGTCCGGTTCCATAGTTCCCGGTATCCTGCCAAATCTGGAGCCTTCCATATTCGGTGTCGACGCGTCGATCCCTGACTCTTTTAATAAAACTGAATTTCCAACCCCCATATGCCCGGACGCATGCAGGACAAATACGGGTACTTGATCTGACACTTCATCCAATATATGTTTATCCGGGTGCTTCTTTTCTTCCAGAAAATTGTGGTCATACCCCACACCTATGACAGCCCCGCCTGCACCAATCTTTTTTTCCTTCTGAAATGCAGCCAGGCGCATTTTGATATCTGAAAAGCTTTCGCATCCGGACAAATCTGCAAACTGTGAAAACTGTGCCACAAGAGAAATATGACTGTGTCCGTCTATAAACGCCGGCATCAGGGTCTTCCCGTTAAGATCTATCATCTCCGGATGCTGCGCAGCCCTCACTGCTTCTTCCAGGCTTCCTGTGAATGCAATGATCCCGTCCGATATCAAAACCGCCTCCGGCTCTGTCTGGGTGTCTTCCATTGTGAGAATATTCCCGTTATAGTATATCCTGTCCATCTGATCCCTTCCTCTCTGTAAATCATTGTCCCTGTTAGGATTTACAGACCGGGACATTTTTACTCCTCCGGTCAGCCCAAAATCTTCAAATCTTCAGAACCGATCCCTGCCGTCACGTGGCAGAACTGCCCAGGCACTTCTCCGTCCATATGAAAGAATTGAGGTTTCTCCATAAAAAATTCTGCCTTCCGGCAGCGGAAGCTGTAAACACCCGGACAGCCAATATGCTTTCCCCCTGGTACTTTGGACAGCAGACGAATCATCTTTGCCTTTGATATGCCTGCCACAATACACAGATTCAGAAAACCGTCATCCGGCCGGGCATCCGGTGAAAATTTCAGGCCCCCGCCCTCATAAGGCAGGTTATGGACCGATGCAAACAGCACATCATGAAATATTTCTTCTCTGGAATCATCAAGAACCAGGCGCACCGCAAACAGTTCAGCCGCAAACAGGCCGCGAAGACCGATCCCCAGATAAGTCAGTTTTCCCATGTGGAGCCGGTTCATCAGCTTTTTTGTCTTTGCGTGATTGACCATATGGCACACCCGTGCGTCATATCCTATCCCGGAGCTGACGAGGAAACACCCGGAGTCATCGGGAGCAAAAGTGTTTCCCACATTGATCACGGCCCCGTTCTCATCTGCTAAAATGCTCCTGAGCCTCTCTTTCGGGTCTTTTGAATACCCCATCCCCCTGGCAAAGTCATTGCCGGACCCTGCATTTGGATTTACAATAAAATAATACATTATCATCCCCTATAAGCAGAGAAAAGCCCCTTTTAAAAGGAGCTTTCCGTCATATGAATACTATACCGTGATCTCGGCTGTCATACCGAGCATTTCTTTATTTTCATCCAGGATCGGCTTTATAACTTCACTGACAAATTCCTCTGTCTGCTGCGGTGCACGTCCCACGAAATTTTTCGGTTCCATAATCGCTTCCAGCTGTTCCATCGTCATTCCGAAGGAAGGATCGTTCGCGATTCTCTCCAACAGGTCGTTTTCTTTTCCTTCTTCTTTGACTATTTTCCCGGCCGCCATAGAATGTACACGGATCTTCTCATGAAGTTCCTGGCGGTCTCCGCCTGCTTTTACTGCGTCCATCATGATATTTTCCGTTGCCATAAACGGAAGTTCTTTCATGAGGCGGCTTTCAATAACCTTAGGATAAACGACCAGACCATCCACGACATTCAGGTACAGATCCAGAATGCCGTCAATAGCAAGGAATCCTTCCGGCACAGAAAGACGCTTATTGGCTGAGTCATCCAGAGTTCTCTCAAACCACTGGGTAGAAGCTACCAGCGCAGGATTCATGGCATCTGAGATCACATAGTCAGCCAGGGAAGCCATACGTTCGCTTCTCATCGGATTTCTCTTGTATGCCATAGCGGAAGATCCGATCTGATTCTTCTCAAACGGCTCCTCTACCTCCTTCAAATGCTGGAGGAGGCGGATATCATTGGAGAACTTATGGGCAGACTGTGCGATGCCGCTTAATATATTCAGTACTCTGGAGTCGATCTTTCTTGAATAGGTCTGTCCGGATACCGGCTGGCACTTGTCAAATCCCATCTTTTCAGCAATCATACCGTCGATCTTTTTGATCGTGCCGTGGTCTCCCTCAAACAGTTCCAAAAAGCTTGCCTGAGTCCCAGTCGTTCCCTTGGACCCGAGAAGACGCATATTATCGATAACATGGTCAAGATCCTCCAGATCATACACAAGATCCATCAGCCAGAGGCTTGCCCGTTTTCCGACTGTTGTCGGCTGTGCAGGCTGGAAATGCGTAAAACCAAGGGTCGGAAGGTCTTTGTATTCTACAGCAAACTTGGAAAGCTCAGCAATCACGTTCACAAGCTTTTTCTTCACAAGCTTTAATGCCTCTGTCATGATGATAATGTCAGTATTGTCTCCAACATAGCAAGAAGTAGCTCCCAGATGGATAATCCCTTTAGCATTAGGGCACTGCTCTCCATAGGCATAAACATGGGACATCACATCATGGCGGACTAACTTCTCACGCTCTTTTGCAACATCATAGTTAATGTCTTCCGCATGTTCTTTCAGCTCGTCGATCTGTTCCTGTGTAATAGAAAGTCCCAGTTCCTTTTCCACTTCGGCCAGTGCGATCCACAGTTTCCTCCATGTTTTGAACTTCATATCCGGTGAAAAGATATACTGCATCTCTTTACTGGCATATCGTTCGGATAAGGGGCTCTGATATTTATTGTTCATGAATTCTTCTCCTTATTTATCATAATCTCCGCGGATATCTTCCTTCGGCGGTTCCATCGGATATTCTCCCGTAAAACAGCCTTTGCAGATCGACAGCCCCTCAGAGAGCTGTTCCAATCTCTCAGTCTTTAAGTATCCCAGGCTGTCCGCTCCAATCAGATCACAAATTTCATCAATACTTCGGTTATACGCTATCAGCTGCTCTCTGGCAGGAACATCGGTCCCAAAATAACACGGCCATAAGAACGGCGGAGAACTGATTCTTACGTGGACCTCACTGGCTCCCGCCTCTCTGAGCATGGAGATGATCCGGTCGCTGGTTGTACCCCGGACGATAGAGTCGTCGATCATGATGACTCTCTTTCCTCTTACAGATTCTTTTAAGACATTCAGCTTAACCTGCACGCTGGACTCCCGGCTGCTCTGCTTCGGTTTGATAAATGTTCGTCCCACATAAGTATTCTTCACGAAAGCTGTTCCATAAGGGATCCCCGATTCCAGAGAGTAGCCCAGTGCAGCGGCATTGCCGGATTCCGGCACTCCCACGACGACGTCCGCATCCACCGGCGAATCGATCGCCAGATATTTTCCCGCCTGAAGTCTTGACTGGTACACGCTGACTCCGTCGATACAGCTGTCCGGCCGCGCAAAATAAATGTATTCAAAGACACATCTGGCAGCTTCGCCCTTTGGAAGGCACATACTGCAGTCCGACTGAATGCCGTCTTTTGTGATCGTAACGATCTCACCCGGCTCCACATCCCGGACAAACTCAGCGCCTACCGTGTCCAGAGCACAGGTCTCGGACGCCAGGATATAGGCATTGTCTCTCTTTCCGATGCAGAGCGGCTTAAAGCCATATGGATCTCTTGCCCCAATGAGCTTCCTCGGAGACATCACCACAAGAGAGTATGCGCCCTTTATCTTGCGGATGGCCTTTGCCACTGCGTCTTCCACACTGTGGGTATTGACCCTCTCCCTGGCAATATGGTAAGCGATCACTTCAGAATCTATGGTCGTCTGAAAAATAGCTCCGGAATATTCCAGTTCATGCCTTAACTCCAGCGCATTGATCAGATTACCGTTGTGGGCCAGACCCAGAGTACCTTTGACATAATTTAATACGAGCGGCTGCGCATTCTCGGGACAGCTCTGTCCTGCAGTAGAATACCTCACATGGCCGACACCGATATCGCCTTTCAGTTCGCCTAAAGACTCCTGGGTAAAGACTTCATTACAGAGTCCCATACCCTTCCTGGAAGAAACCTTCCTTTTCGGACCATTGGTATCGGAAACCGCGATCCCGCAGCTTTCCTGTCCCCGGTGCTGAAGCGCAAATAAACCATAATAAATCGTAGAAGCCACGTCATTGCCGTCAAAATCATAGACTCCGAAGACGCCGCACTCTTCTCCTAACTTGTCAAAACGTTCTATGTCCATTTTCAAGCCTCTCTGTGAATAAATTATAAACCAAGTCTTCTGTATACTTCTTCGTATGCCTCTTCCACGTCTCCTAAATCTCTGCGGAAACGGTCCTTGTCTAATTTCTGGTTTGTCTCTAAATCCCAAAGGCGGCATGTGTCCGGAGAGATCTCATCTGCTAAGATGACTTCATCTTTATAGCGGCCGAATTCGATCTTAAAGTCAACCAGTTTAATGCCGATCTTTTTGAATTCCTCGATCAATGCCTCATTTACTTTAAATGCATACTCAGTGATACGTTCTACTTCTTTGCGGTTGGAGATACCGATTGCATAAGCAAAATATTCGTTGATCAATGGGTCCCCAAGATTATCATCTTTGTAGCTGAATTCAAGGGTAGGCTCTAACAGTTCAAAGCCTTCCTCGATCCCGAGTCTCTTGGAAAAGCTTCCTGCAGCCACGTTGCGGACGATTACTTCCAAAGGCACGATCTCCACCTTTTTTACGACTGTTTCACGGTCGCTGAGTTCCTGTACATAGTGTGTCGGAACACCTTTTTCTTCCAGCATCTTGAACATGTAGTTGGACATGCGGTTATTTACAACGCCTTTTCCGATGATGGTTCCTTTTTTCTCTCCGTTGAACGCTGTCGCATCATCTTTATAGTCGACAATTAATAAATCCGGATCTTCTGTTGTAAATACTTTCTTCGCTTTTCCTTCATATAATAATTCCTGTTTCTCCATGTCTTATCTCCTTTATTCTTCTGCTTTCACTGCATTGCCCCGCTTTGGAGGCTTCCTCACAAATAGTATCACATATAAAATACCAGTGCAATATCTTCTATCGCACTGATTTTTATTTTTCGACATCCAAAAAAATTATTGGTTATCCTCTAAAAGAATGGTATCCGGCTGTATCACACCCCGTTTCAGTTTGGTATAGAAGATCCTTCTTACGGCCTTGTCAATGACGGATTCCTCGATCTTTCCATCTTTCACCGCACGCTTTACGGCCTTGAATGCCTGTCCCAGATCCTCAGGCATAACGACAATGTTCACGCCTGCTTTTATGGCTTTCACCGCCGCTTCCCCTGAGGTATAGCTGTCTGTGATGGAATTCATATTCATGGCGTCGGTTAAAATGAGCCCGTCGTACTCAAGCTCGTCTCTCAGAATGTCCGATATCACCCGCTGGCTTAAACTGCACGGCTCTTTCTCATCCGTCACATTGGTGAGAATCAGATGGGAAACCATGACGGCATCCGCGTCTGCCTCCATACCGCTTTTAAATGGAAGAAACTCTTTTTTTCTCAGCTCCTGGATGGACTGTTTGGTCTCCGCCGCTCCCCTGTGGGTATCTCCAAGGGCATCGCCGCTTCCCGGAAAATGCTTTAACGTGGCTGAAATTTGCTGCTTCTGCATATTTTTTACCAGCGTCTTTACAATAGCAGCCACTTCTTTGGCATCAGAGCCGAAAGCCCTATTTCCGACCTCCGTGTTGTTTTGATTGGAGAGCACATCGGCCACCGGCGCCAGATTCATATTGATCCCGAAGGCCTTAAGCTGTCTGCTCTGTTCCTTCCCCATCTCTGCGATCTGCCGGTCCGTATAAGTCTCCCCGATCTCCCTGGCGTCAGGATACTGGCTGACTGCATCCGGAAGCTTGGAGGCGATCCGCGAGACGCTGCCTCCTTCCTCATCTGCCGCTATGAACAGCGGTATGTGGGAAGCACTCTGAAGGTCTTTGATCAGCTGCTTTAACTGCTTTTCGGAATTAACATTCTTTGAAAACAGAACGATCCCTCCCACAGGATACTTCTTCATGGTCTTCTTCATCGTTCCGGTTACTTTGGTCTGGTTCTTGCTGCCCGAACCATCCAGTGAATACATAGATACCATAAAGAGCTGCCCGATCTTTTGTTTCAGTGTCATCTCCTTTGTGATATCCTTTGCCATGCCCTGAAGGGTAGCTTCGTCCAGATCTTCTGTTTTTGTATAGTCCTTTTTGCCGTCAATGTTGCACCCGCATAATAAAAGACAGAGTGCCAGCAGCATGCATGTAATACGTCTTCTCATCATAGAAATTCCTTTCTTCAATGAAGTTATTATAGCATGTAATGGCACTTCTGTCATTGTCCTTACTTTTAAAACTTTGTGTCCTACGGAAGAATCGGAAACAGGATCATAGCCTTAAACTGATCTCCGTCGATCCCGATCTTAAATTCTCCCCCGCAGTTTGCAGTAAAGCTGTCTGCGATCGAGAGTCCCAGGCCGTTCCCTTCACTGGTCCTGGATTTTTCTCCTCTGTAAAAGCGTTCCATGATCTCCTCCTCAGTAAAGTTCATCTCATAACCGGAAGTATTCTGGACCGTCAGGCAGACTCTGCTGCCCTGATTTGAGATCGTGGCAAAAATCCTTGTACCTTTGAGGGAATACTTCAGTGCATTTTCCAATATATTCTGCACTACCCGGTACATACGGTTCACATCCCCCTTAAATTTCGTATGCTCTGCTTCACACTGAAACTTCACTTTAAAACCGGACTCTTTGATCTGATCACTCATATCCTCGAGGGTCTGTTCCATCAGTTTCTTGAGATCCATCGGCTCCAATGTGACCTTGGCCTCACCGCTGGTAGATTTCGCAAGTTCAAACAGATCAGCAATCGTATTTTTCAGTCTCTCCGTTTTCTGATTCAGTATGGTCACATAATCCCTTGCCTCCGGAGACAGTGTCCTGTCTCTCGCAAGAAGGTCCACATAGCTGATGATCGACGTAAGCGGCGTTTTCAGGTCATGGGATACATTTGTGATCAGGTCGATCTTCATGCGCTCCCCTTTCATCTGGTCCTGAAGGGATTTGTCCAGGCCGCTTCCGATATTGCTCAGCTGTTTCGACGCGTTATAATACAGGGATTCCTTCGGTATGTCTGCATCGGCTTTCAGATCTCCCTCCGAGATTCTCTCGATCTGCCGGATCAGTTTTCCAAGATCCCTCTGCTGCCTCGCAACCTCATCAAAATGTTCTCCCAGATATTTCATTCCAAGGAGACCCACACAGAGGGCGATCACTGCCAGAATAGGCGACCAGTCGATCATAAACAGCCCTGCAAAGAAAATTGCAAGCATGAGGTACTTTCCTTTTCGGTAGATTGAAAGCCGTTCCACGGCCAGACGGTCTGCAAACTCCAGAGCTTCTTTCTCCGCCTCCCGTCTCTGCCTGTTCCTGCGGTACCATCTCCGGGCCGTGCCCACACAAAGTGTGTGTTCTAAAAATGTCCCTTCCTTCAGGCGCCAGACCGTTGTCTGCAGGCAGATGGAGAATACGCTCCCGATCATCAGCAGTACGATCCCTGCAAATGTCATGATCGGTATCAGTTCTTCCTGCCGAAGGGCACCGATGGATGCAGTCGCCACCGTTCCTGCGACCAGGAACAGGCCAAATCCTATGACGCAGAGAATCACTTCGTACCAGATGCGGTCTATATTTTTGAAGAACCTGGCACGGCTTTTCTGAAGTGCAAACAGCACTGACAGAACAAGCAGCCCCAAAACCTCTGCCCCCAATAATATAGACAGTTTGATCATCAGTTCTTTCCTCACATCCGGAAACGTCTTGTAATGTTTATTCAGCGCATTATAATATCCATCGTAGAAACCGACTTCGATCACTGCAGACTCAAGTCTCTGCTGCTTAGCATCGTCAATAAAAAATGTCTGAGGCAGGGAAAGGCTTCCCCTGTTCATAGAGTTTCCGCTGATATTGTAAAAATCCGACGGTGACATAACATTATCTTCGTATTCATCATTATAAGTCTCATCCGTATTTGCATTGCTTGCATATTTTGCTCTTATACTTTTGTTGGGATTCAATCCATACCCCAGCGTATCGTTTCTGTTGATCACAATCTTTTTCTTAAATACAGGTTTTCTTACTGTCCTGGCATCGGCACCGTATTCTTTCGTCACAGCTTTTTTGCCGTAAGGCTGGATCGTAAGTTTTGCCTTTACAAAAATCTCGTTTTCAAGATTGGACGGGAGTTCTGATTCAACATCATCATAATTCTGGTCCATCAGATTATTCTCTTTCACCCATTTGTTTAAAATCCGCTGGACGGCGTGCACATAGTAATCGGAGTCTTCCATCCGCTCACCTTTTTTGATCGTTGTGAAATCCAGTCCGTCATTATAATTATCCATGGTATGCATCTGATAGATGCCGAACAGCACTCCGCCTACCATGGCAATGCTCACCGCAGCAATCAGTCCGCTGTTAATCCATTTTTTCCATTTTGTATCCAATTCCCCATACCACCTTTAAATATTTTGG
>OLSH01000758.1_pt1 | contig 22821 bp, 20 predicted proteins | sample 1643221 | NCBI WGS metagenome assembly OLSH01 (sample SAMEA3136681, study PRJEB25190) | human gut metagenome | biome: human gut; feature: human-associated habitat; material: faeces | place: Austria | collected 2013 | reverse complement strand
CCTGCCATAATAGCTTCAGTGTTACGCCACTCTTAAGTAACTCCTTATGGATGTAGACAAAATCAGGCGTAACAAGTGTGGGGAGCAATGCTTCTTCAGGAAAGAGCATACGGTGGATTTCGTTTTCCCCCATGGAATCCAGAGTATCTTTCGATACAGGATGCTCCGAGGTGGCTTTTACAACCCTGGCAACCGTGTTTCTGGATACACGCAGCATACCAGCAATACGCCGCTGGCTATAGCCATCCTGGAGGAGCTGCAAAATTTGTTTCTCTTTGGACATAATATCGTCCTCCTCTTAAAGTATTACGGAATCATCCGCAAGGATCATTGTATTGCTTTAAAAGGTGGCTCTCAACAGCGGATTGTCCTTTTTACACAGGTGGCTCCTTGGCTCAGAATGGATGGCTCTCTATAGCGGATCGAGCGGCTCCGAAGTCACAGAATACTCACTATCTCAGTATCATATCAAATTTCCCTCAGCTTCTCCTGTTCCCTTTACTTCCTTATATTCTCCTCATCCGCTTCTTCATAAACAGATCACCTTTTTCTGCTTAATTCGTGAAAAGCCGAAAGTGCATTATACAACAATTGATTTAATTCTCATAAAGAGCATCTATTTTGCAACATTCATGTTCATATCACTCATGCGTCTCTGCTTCATTAAAACATATCCTTCAAATAAATCCAAGTCTTCCTTTGTCGTAATCTTGATATTTGTCTGACCACCATATGCCTAATTCATTGTTCACAATCAGTCTGACATCATATTTTTGTTCCAGATAGAAGAATTTCTCCTTCATGTAGCCGACGACAGTATAAATCTCTGTTACGCCAGCTTCCTGAAGCTGCTCAATCTGTCGTTCAATTAGTATTTCACCCTTAACCTGGAACAGCCTTTCGGCTTTTCATATGTAATGGAGCGAACCAGCTTGATTTTCCGGCTGCTAAGATAATCGCGTTGCGCTTCATGTATTGTACCCTTTCTGCTATATCTTAATCAAAAACATTGATTATTCTCGTTTTTACTATTTTAGCTCTCTCGCCGGAACTCCTACTAAAGTTGCGCCTTTTGTATAGCAACTTTTGACAACCACCGCACCCGCTCCAATTTTACAGTCATCTGCTATTTCGATATCACCGATTATCGTTGCACCAAATCCAATATCCACGTTTTTTCCGATCCGAGGGGCCTTAAGGCTTTTTCCATCATTCCCAATGCAGTTATTACCATGAAAACAAGTTCCTTTTCCGACTCTTGCATAACCATTGATAATAATTGATCCATGATGAAAGATTGTTATTCCAGGTTCTAAACAATCACATCCGATATAAAGTCCTATTTTATTCCCAATATTATTTTTCTTTCTCGCATAATATAATCTCAACATCCTCTGATACAAAGAACATCCTCTGATATAATATTGTTCATGTCTGAGGTAAAACATATACTTCCTTATGCACACAAGATGATCGTTTGTCCTGTAAAGAAATTTCCGGTTATGTGTGTCAAAATATTTATTATCTTCTCTAATCGCCGCCCACATTTCATCCTTACTTTCAAATCTCGGCATCTTTCGTCTCAACTCCTTTCTCATTCATTTCTTTTTTCGGCATTATTATTACCGTATTTTTTAAACCTTTTCTCTAACTGCAATTTCCCTTTTGTCATTTTATCAATCATTCTCAAACTTTCTTTAAATTCTCTTTGTCTGTAGTACAATGCAAAGAAAACAAGGTTAGGGACAACACCGCAGATTATTAAACAAGTAAAAAACGTTCCCCAATCATTCAAATGAACCAAACTTGTTAATATTCCTGTCAATATGCACGCTGCTATCGACGCCAAAATATATGTAGTAAGCTTCTTTAAATAGTCCTTCATTAGTGAATGTTCAAAAAGTGTAGAAAATATATTATGTATAAGCCATGGAAGTTCAACAACACACAGGGCAATTACCGTAGAAAGAATTATGCCGTATACGCCCAAAACTCTGACTGACATCAGATTCAATGACAAATTTACGACAGAGGACACCAAAGGTCTAAATCGATCTTCATGCCAAATGCCCGCAGCGTTTTTAAATATATTAAGCAAACGTGTAAGCTCATAAACAAAAAAATAGATACAAAAGCATATCACAGCACTAAAGTTTAATAATAATTTTTCTCCCATCCATACCTTCATAAACGGTTGAAATAATCCTAAAAAGCAACAAGTGCAAACACCAACAAGCCAGACAAACATGAATGTAAACTTTTTCATGTCATTGTAATTCTTTTCTTTTGTTTCCACAATAAGGCTATTCCCTATACCCGCTGTAACAGACGTAAGAATAACTTCAATCAACCCGTATACAGAAGTTATAATAAAATAGTAATTTTGATATATAGCAAGAACTGTAAGTCCTAAAAATGTGGAAATCACAATGGTATCGGCAGAATTCAAAACAACCCCGCCCAATTTTGCGATAAATAAATCCTTAATTCTATTATTTATTGCGGAAGATTTATCACTACTTAGTCGGCCCGAAGGTTTATATTTCGGATATTTTTTTGATGTAATTACAGCAGTTCCTATATTAACAGAGATTTGGCTGATTAACGCAATCAACAAATATACATAATAATTTTTCAAAATACATACAGCCCAAAGTTGCAGAGCAAATTGTATTGTATTTACACATATAGTAATTTTACTTGTGATATCAGTCCTCTGATGCGCCGATAAAAGGCTGTTCTTATATGCAAAAAGCCAGTATGAAAAAACAGTGGCAGCCAAATTTAATAAATACAGGATATAAATATTAAGATCCGACGGTATTTCTCCAGAAATCAAACTGGGAACTACCGGAGTAACCATCAGACCGATAATTGCAATAAATACACCGATTAAACGATAATACAGACGATACTGTCTCATTAACGCACAAATCGTTTCCGTATCGTCCTCCGCGATCGGCTTATACATACTATAAACCATAGCGCTTCCTACGCCTAACTCAGCTAAATTAAGAACGTGAAGGATTGAAGTAAACAAACTGTTAAGTCCCAAGTATTGAACCCCCATGAAGTACGTCATAAGGGTACGCATCAAAAAAGGAACTAATATTTGATATACTTTAAGTATTCCTCCAAAAATAATATTTCTAGTTGCATTCCTGGTTCGTTTTATTTTCACAGTATAACCGCTCCTTTGCTTCTCCCAATATTTTTGTCGAGAACTAATTGGGCTCATTATAAATAATCAAAATTCATCAGATTATCTTCCATTTTGTCATACTTATCAGTATCATAAAGGCTATTCCAGGCAAATGCCACCATCGCAAGAACAGCAAAGAACAATCTTCTAAATGTAATCTCAACCATTGATAACGTAATAAATGCATATATTAATGCCATCAAAGCATTCGATGATTTTAGAGCGCCTTTCCTTATGACCAGCACAACGAGAATGAGCATCAGCACGGTACCAATAACTCCATAAGAAACAATGCAGTCTAGCATTCCATTCTGCACATCGCCAACTCCAATATAATGCTGAGTTAATGGGTTATTATTATCAAAGCCAAATCCCCACCAGGGACTCTTGGAAATAAACCAAACTTTCGAGTAAATATTTGTTCTTCCTGTCAAAGTTATTGATTCATGCAAAACATTTTCAACAAAATTCTGAACAATAGGTATTGATAATACTGCTGAGTTGAGGATTAAAAAACTGCCGCAAAACAGCATATAAATAATTGTAGCCCACGGTTTCCTTGAAATATTGTCAAACCAATCTTTTAAGATAAAGGTAATAGCCAATACAATTCCACCAAACACACCTGTCGTGCATTCTGTATATATTGATACAAAGCCCAACAACACAAATAAAAATACAAGCATAATCCTGTTTTTTAGCTTTTCAAAATTGCATTGGATATAAAACAAAGCAATGAGCAGCATATGGAAATATACAACATCAAATTTATCGCCAATAAAATAGTAATAGTATTTTTCCCCCCACTCCCTTGTAATATATACAGGATAAAAAAACATTATCAAATCTGTTAATATACAGTAAGCAAAAGTAAGCCGATAAAATATGTTCATTATTTGATTGACAGAATTTCTATAATTAAAGTATTCAAAGCACAAAAACAATTCAAGGATTGTAACCGCATAAAGTAACGTATCCGGCCAATATCCATTATTAAATCTTCTACCGTGAAACGTAGAGAACATAATTACAGCAAAAAACAGCAGTAATATAAAGTTAAAATTGTGATACTCCGCACGAATGAAAATTTTCATATATCTAAACAATAGCGCCCCAATTATCACAGTTAAAATAAGCCGGAAATCTCTGTACCATGGAATAAATTGAGCGTATAAATTTACAAACGCCAAATGATATATTAAAATTCCAAGAATTGCGCTTATTGATATCTTTCCATCAGTCATAGAATCACCTCTTACGCATATCATTTGTTTTACATTGTAATTTCTGTACACATATCAAGAAATTATCTATACTGTCAAACTTATCTTTTCCTCCTGTTTCGAATAAATAACACCATCAATGGTAAAGCACTTTTATGTTTCATGAGCCATATTTTCGTTTTTTCTTTTATTGATATTTTACACACTGGATAATTCTTTAAGGCATTTTCCAGTTCTTGATCCGATAGCATTTTTTTACATTTTAACCATCTTTGAAGCAAAGTACGTCTGGTAATTGTGAAACATTCGTTCTTCATGCAAATTCCAAGTGCTTTGTTCACATAAGAAACCGCATAACTCTCTCGGTATGTATTAAACAGATCATTCTGCTCCAAAAAATTTCTAAGCATATTATGTAGCTTATGATATTGAGTAATCAAATTTTCCCTATATTTTTGAGATAGACTTCCGTCCCTCAAATCATAATTGTATAAACACTCGTCTATTACCAGAATACTATCTGCCAACAAATACGCTTGCCAATTAAAAAGATAGTCTTCGCTTCCTATTTCTTTTTCTGAGACAAATATAATTTTATTACAATCTAAAAAATCTTTTCTATATACATGACTCCAAACTGAAAAGTTAATTAATCCTGTCTTTTCCAAAGCAACGGGGAATATTTCTTTTCTTATCCTCTCTTTGCTATATAGATCATATGGTATTACAGTTTTCACCGAGCAATTCTCTGGTTTTCTTGTAAAATTGAATTTTACAATATTCGGCGATTTTTCCACTGTCGCCTCATATAATATCCGAAGGCTATCTGGCTCAATCCAATCATCAGGATCAATCCAGAAAATATATTTTCCTGAAGCTTTATTCAGTCCAAAATTTCTTGCACTTGACAAGCCTCCGTTTGCTTTATGCAGTACGATAATCTTACTGTACTGTCCTGCATACCTTCTGCAAATACTCAGGCTTTCATCAGTCGAACCATCATCAACTAAAATTATTTCATAGTCAGAAAAAATTTGATTTAAAATACTGTCTATACAGCGCCCTAAATACGGTGCCACATTATATATCGGTAAAATAAGGCTAAAATATGGCATATCTGTTTCGTCTACCTCCTCATTATATGAAGAAATATGCTTCTTCTCATAACATGATATCTATATATTTTTTTAGTTCTTCTTCATTTCCGCAACCTACTTTTTGTAAATTCTGTATTAGTTTCTGTCGCAAGTTATAATCATTTAATAACCTATAAATCCCATTTGCGACCGCCTCTCCATCCATTGCAACCACGATGCCAGTCTCTTCATTTATAATTGAATCATAAACCGTATCATAATTAGTCACAATTATTGGTTTTAAGAGTATTTTTGCCTCATCTAATACTATCGATTTTCCTTCAAATTTTGAAGTTTGAACAAAAATATCGGCTTGAGAAATATATGGATACGGATTGCTTTTTATCCCCAATAGAAGGACGTCATTATCTAATCCATATGTTTTTATTAAAGACATCAATTTATTCTTTTCAGGTCCATCCCCTAATATATACCAAATAAATGATACGCCCCGTTGTTTTAGACTTTTTGCTGCTTCAATCGCAATATCAAATCCCTTTTGTTCACACAAACGACCAACAGAAACAATTCTTTGTTTACCATCATTATAAAACTCCTCTGGACTGAATTCTTCTGAACGTCGAATAATATCACTTGCCAATGAAATATTTTCAAGCACATGAATTTTCTTTGTTAATTGAGGGAAAGTCTCAATAAAACTTAATTTGCATTTCTTTGATATAGTTATGATTTCATCACATTGCATATAAAAATTTAAATCATATGTAGAATCATATCCCAATTTCTGATACTCATTATGAATCCACAAAACCTTTTTTCTCGCTTGAACTTTCTCCATTACATAGTAATTAGGCCATCCATCCATATAAGAAATAGCAACATCATACTCTTTATCATTATATGCAATATATTTTTTCCACGACTCCCAAAGTGTTTTTCCTGCATAATAGTTTCCATTTTTTTTATTATATCGGTATATGACAATCCACTTAATTTTTAATATAATACTTGAGAATGTAGCCGACTTTCTTAAAGATCTATTATTTAAAGGGCAATTCATCCAAACCAACTTAGCGTCTGTGTTCAGCAAATTCACATCTTTAGGTACTCTTTCTAAAAAGATACCCGATTTATTACTTACTAAAAGATCTATTTCATAATCTTTTAGCTGATTTTTTTCGGATAAACAAGTCAAAAAGGACACTAAACTTTTTTGTGCGCCTCCACTTCCGAGATCATTAATCACTATTAAAACTTTCATAGAATAAAAACACTCATATTCTGAGTGCCAAAACACTCCTTTCACTTTGAATTGTAATTAAGATATACTACATCATTATAATCAACCCTCTATTAATTCGATATATTTATCAATTTCTGATTGATTTCCGTATTCCTTAGCCAAAAGATTATCTCGTAATCTCCTGCGTTCTTCTGGATAATTAATCAATTTTTGTATACCCTCAGCAATCCCATCAGCAGAAGGAGTTACAACCAATCCTTCAATACCATCTTTTAGCTGATCCTTAATTGTAGGATAAGCAGTTGCCACAATAGCTGTCCCTATTATTTTAGCCTCATCTAAAACTACAGATTTTCCTTCATACCTAGAAGGCTGTACAAAAATATCACAATTTTTTATATAACAATAGGGATTTTCTCTTGCACCAATCAACTTAAATTGTTCTTGAAGACAATTGGAAACAATTTGTGCTCGGAGTTGTTCTTGAAGTTCACCAGTTCCAATAACAATCCAAAGAAAGTTTATACTTGCTTTTTTTAATTTAGCTGCTGCTTCGATCGCAATATCAAAGCCTTTTTGTTCACACAATCTACCGATTGACAGTATTTTTATATTACTCGTTTGATATTCTTTTGGAATGAATTCATTGGAACGATTTCTTACCATCATGGAAGAAGTGATATTTTCAAGCATATAAATTTTATTGCTAAACTCTGGAAATTCTTCATTCAAAATTCGCACACACACATCAGAAATGCTGACAATTGCATCCATATTTTTCAAATGCGGATAATCATATTTTTTGGGGTGCATGGCAGTGCGATAGTCGTTATGAACCCATACAATTTTTCTATCAGCCGATATTTTTTCATCAACTAAATATAAAATTTCTCCAGAAATATACGCTAATGCAACATCATAATGTTTTTCTATTGGTTTAATCATTGGACCATAAAAATATTTCCATCGAAACCCTCTGCGTTTCCTATTATTTTTTGTAAAAATCCTAGATATAACATTTCCAAATACTACTACAGGCAGTGCACTCCCCATTTGAGATAGTGGACCATACAAACGTTTTATGTCTTTTGGGGTATCAAGCACTTGCACATAACTCGGAACCTGATCAAGAAACATACCTGTTTTTTTTAAAAGTAATAAGTCAATTTCATATTTATCAGATGGTAGTTCCGCCAGCATATTCACTAAACTTCTCTCTGCACCACCATTATACAGTGATGACATAGCAATAAATATTTTTTTCATCTATCTTTTACTCCCCTAGTAACCATGAGACAATTATCTTCCTTTATTCACATATACACTGCTTCAAAAACTGAATTCCCTCAACTCTTTTTTGGGAAATTATTCTATTTGCTTCTGAAAAATCAATTATTTCATCAATATAGCAAAACTCATCCAAATCTCGCAATATTCTGTTATTTAGGCCAGTCAACTCTAATATGCTCTGATTTCTACTGCTTGTCCCTGTATTGGGTAATATTTCAACAAATTGTGTATTAAAATTAATTGCAAAAGCTGTTCCATGAAAAGAATCTGTCACCAAATAAGTTGCATTCTTAATCAAATCTAAAAAAACGCTGATATCTGGTAAATAGACAAATTTTCCACTACGTATAGCCTGATGCAGTAAAGGAGACACACGAATCAATGGCAAACAAGCTTTTTTAGCAAATTTAGAAGCATACTTATCCAATTCTGGATTATTATGAATCTGGTACACTAACACATACTTTACCGGCTTTTTAATAGAATCAATAAATGTTGACCATTCTTCTGCTGACAACAAAAGAGTTGGATCTAATACTTGCTCCGATGAAATTCCCATTTTTTTCAAAATATCTACAGCTGAATTTTCCCTTACTGCAATACGATTATATTTTTTTAAGTACTTCTTATATTCTGCCATCGTTGATTCATCAAATATTTTTTTACCAAAACTGGCTGCGAAAGCATACTTTCGAGCTTTTATTGGAGCAAAATCGAGAAAATACGCAGAGTCATAAGTCCCTGTAGATATTGGTCCCCAAACCTGATCACTGCCAGTAAAAAAAATGCTCCCTGTTTCATTTGCATACGCCTGCTTTAATTCTTCATTAGAAGAGTAACGCGCCCCCATAGACAAGTATTTTTTTCTCATGGAAGAAAATTTTTTATACATAATCATATTTTCTGATTCTCGACCAACCAAATACACAGCTTTCTTTAATAGATTTTTATTCCATTCCTTCTTACCTGTAAGTTGTGTAAATGCTACTCTTGTACCGGTTTCACATTTTGGAATATAGTCAATAATTTTACACTCGTAACCCAATTTCATGATCACTTTTTGGGTTGCAATCGTCTGCAACAATGATCCGTAATTTGCCGGTGCATGTCTCGTAATAACATTTACTAACATAGTTCTTATCCTTTCACAATTTTCTTCAATTTTAATCGCATCTTTCGAGGAATCGTATTATATACAGTATGCATCACTATCTGCTTACGATATTCGGCACGAAAATAGTTTTCCACACCATTATATCCCTTCTTATGATAGATATCCATAATATATTCACGCTCTACCGGTATAGCAGAAGGGACTTTCAACTGTCCATTTTTTTCAGCCACCTTGGCAAACTCAGATGGCATAAAATGAATTTTCTGCTGCATAAGACGAAACAATTCATGACCTTTAGAAGTATTCACCAATACACAAGAAACCCCTTTACTTTCATCATAGTCCGGATTATTGCTCAATTCTGGATGTGCTTTTTCTATCCCCCAATAGTCACCAATTGTAATATCACTAACTCGTTCTGGCCTAGCAAAAGGACAACTATAACAATTCTCTCTGTATATTTTGCAATCCAAAAACAATGTAAAATACGATTCTGTCCTCGCTCGCCTGTATATAACACGAGTTTTACGTCCATTCGTTACTTCAATAGCTGAATTCATCCCCCACCCATAAGTCTTATCTCTAAAACGATATTGAACAACTTTCCCTCGATATTTCTTATTCTTTTCCTGAATATATGCATCAAAAAGCTCAGCTGAGGGCACACCGTGACAAATCAAATCCATCGTATAAAGATTATCATACTCCTTACAAAGATAGCCTTTTAATCCTGCAATTTGACAAGGGGTTCCCGAATATAGAACTTTTCGTCCCTGTTGAAGATATTGCTTAACCTGTTGATATGTTTCCCCAACTCTACTCTGAACATATTTAGATCCCTGCAATCTCCAAAGATCATCTTCTTTTTCAATCATTATATGGTGAGGATTTGCATGACCTTCACTAAATGTTAAAGTAGCACCAAATATCACACCTCTATTAGATAAAATACTAAGTGCTGCAGCGGAAAATATGCCACCAGAAGCTGCTTTCATAATCTGATTATTGTCCCTAATTGCAGCCACATAAACATTTTCTGTCGGACTAATTTTAGCTGTTCGAAACTGACACACTTTCTTACACAAACCGCACTCCACACATACATCCGTATTAATCAACGGATACATAAAGCCGCTTCCATCCGGAACCATCGTAATTGCTTTATTACTACAAATATTGAAACAAGCTTCGCATCCGCAGCAATCTGTTTTTGATGTAAATAGTTCGATAGCCATTTTTTCCTCCAATTATTCTAAAAGAAATAAATACATACACTTTGTAAATGACGATTAATCCATCTTGTGATTTAAGTTTACCTTTAACACGCTCCAAATAGTGTTTTACCAAACTACTGGCCTTATCCACATAAGTTACTGGATGAAGTATCATAAAGTAAATTTCTCAATTAACTTGTGATTCATTTTCGACAGTACAGAAAACATTCTATTCGAATTATCTCTTTGCAATTTGCTTCACCAGAACTTTTTGCTTTAATCATAAAATCAAGTACTTTAATAAGATCTTTCAAATTTTTATTGAAACATGCACCGCATATTATCCCCGCTTAAAAGTAAAACAGGAAATACTCCTTCAAAAGAGTTTTCCAGTAGGACATCATCACCATACCTAAAAACATATATTTTGCGCTACATAAAAAATACTTCACAATATATATTCATATTTATTTGTCAACCAATATAGATTCTTTTATAAAATCCAAACTTTCTGCTTTTCTTCTATCGAAAATCTTCTGAACAGCTTCATAGTCAATCGGCTGTTTCATTGTAGATAACATATTTTTTGCTTTTCCTTCACACTGGCGGTCTGATAATCCAAATTCTTTAAGAAGGGACCCAACCTTTTGGATACGGCTTGGATTTTTCAAGAAGCACACAAACTGCCGGTGGTTCAATAATGAAAAAACTGTACCGTGAAACGTTCCCGTCAATACATACGATGCATTTCTGAACATCCATATCCACTGAAATGGTGTTAGATTTACAGTCGATTTACTATAATGTTTATCACATTCACCTGCACCATATACACTAAAACCGTTATTTTCTGCATATGTAAAAATCTTGTCTTTTTCCTCATTCGCCAATCCATCACAGTAATAAAACATAATATATGGTTTTTTCACTTCTGGAACTGGTTCGTCGGGAAATCCCGTCAAAAATGTTGGGTCTGTCACACGTGTAATCTTTTCGCCACGGATTTGCTCTGCTAGTTTTTCTGTCAAATCATCTCTTGCAGAAACAGCAGTGAACTTTCGGATACCATTAAGCACGTAACTAGGAGCATTTTCCCCCGTTGTCTGTCCAACACTCGGTGCATATGCAATCAGCTTTCTAACATTCAATCCAATACCAAACTTTATAGGATCGTTGCTTTTTCTATCCTGATAATTCCATACTTCATCGCTTCCAACAATAATACAGTCCAATTTAATACTATTAAGCTCTTTGGCATTACTGCATCGTTTAGTCAATTTCATATACTTTTTTCGTTCGTTAGAAAAAGTCATTGGCAAACGAATTTTTTCCAACCAAATAAACAAATTTTCTTTAGAACGGTAAAAACGGAACCAACCACAAGTGTTGATGAAAAAATGCTTATAATTCACATAGTCTATAATATATACTTCATCACTCGGAAACAGCATTGAAATTGCTTCCTGAAGCGCGTAACCCTGTAAAAATGCGCCGAAATTATTAATATAATGGTGTGTCAGAATTCCGATCTTCATAATGCTTGTCCTCCATCATACAGTGCCAAATATCTTTCCTGAAGGAGCTTTGCTTCATGATGAATATTATAGTGCATCTCTGTTATCAATGCAGTATTATTCCTTCTTTCCCTCTTCTGCATTGCATTCAAAATTACATCAGCCCATCTTTCTTTATCTGCATCCAAAGAAATAAATTGAGCTTTATCCGAAAAACCGATTTCCTTTGTTACTGTATCCGAAAAAATGCAGGTCAAATCATTGGCCTGAGCTTCAACGCCAACAACCGGAAGTCCTTCCCAAATGGAAGGAAGAACAAAGACATCAAACGCATTATACCATTCATTTACATTACTAACGTTGCCGACAAAATAGACCGATTCTGCAATCCCCAGTTTATCTGCCATTTCTTTCATGTCATCCATCAATTCTCCATCACCTAAGAGTACTAATATCACATCGGTATCTTTCTCACGAATCTTTGCAAAAACCTGAAGCAAGAACCGATGGTTTTTCTGCTTCATAAAACGCCCTACATGGCCAATCACTTTTTTATTCTGCAGTTTAAATTCTTCTCGTATTTTATTTCGTGTCTGATCATTATAGACAAAACGCTCAACTTCAATCGCATTCGGAATTAGAACATAATCTCCCGCAGCAACAATAGATTTACCAAAGTAGCATTCTGCTGCAGCAATGCCGCAGGTAAAATTGTAATTGATGTTTTTCTTTAACTGAGAACGACAAAAAATCTTCAGCGGATATTTCCAATCTTTTGTGATACTTGCACCGTGTGCATGAAAAATACGTATAGGAATATGGTTTTTTCTAGCCGCAAATAATGCATACACACCCAAAGCTCCATTATGTGCTTCCACAATTCGATATTCCGGATACATTGCAAACAATTTCTTCATATATGCTAAATACTTCAGATACTTCGCCGGATTTAATCCAGGCGTATGAAAAATTCGGCCACCGTATGATTTAACTTCCTCATCATATGCACCAGTTTTTTTCTTATTGCAAAGAAAATCAAACTGCACCTTATTTCGATCCATATGCCGATAATAATTCATCAACATAGTTTCTATTCCAGCACGATCCATGTTGCTGACGGAATGCAGAATTCTAATCATATCTTTTACCTTTCCTTTTTGAGATGTTGTAATCACCTCTAATTAAATATCCACGGCTCTTCTTATTAAAAATTCTAGTTACATTTCTTAGCTATATAATGTTTACAATATAACTCAATTTTCTGTTCATATAGAAAATCATACCGTTTATGGTTGAGCATTCAACTTTATATGCATCATCACAATTTCAACGCACACAATTATTCCCAAAGCGTCTACCCTTCATGTTATCATCCGCTCCATTTACAAATTCTTTTTTATCCCTATAATTAAATGAAAAAGTGAAAGATGATACACTAACTTTAGCGTTCTCTTCAACATATTTTCCTCAACCGGAAATATCATTATCCTCATTATCTTATCGCCATTTTCGGCATATTATTTTCCCGACAATTTCAATTCCCTTTTTCACTATAATCGAAAATACAGTAGCCCCACAAATCGTCACAACAACTGTAATCATATACTGCAGCCACCAATACCGCCCCTCAGTTCGACACCCAATGCTTTTCACTAAATTGCTCCAGCTCATTCCGATAATGATATATAAGACCACCTGCCAACAGATAACAGAGACAATACACAATAGTGGTTCTACCTACTCCGAAATATGATCCACACACATAATTCAACAACAATGAGAGAATAAAAGCTCCCCGTGCCCGAATTCAGCTATTCAATAAAACACAATAAAATGGAAAGATTAAATAAAATACAAATATTAACCCTAGAAACCAGCCCACGCCAATCACGGAAATCGTGTTCGGAAGGAAACCAAAGAGTAACGTCAAATCCGCAAAGCCTTCATAAACGGATGCAAATGAGGACGATATCACGATATCCAACAGCACAAGGACCCCAAAAAACGGGAGAATCTTCCTAAACCGCTTGCCGTAAAATTCCGACAAGTCCAGCTTGTTATTACTGATTTTTTCGTAATAGCCGCAACACATTCCAAATGCCGAAACCGTCATAAACAGAAATACAAAATTTGTAAAGGATGGAATCATCGTGTTATAAACGAATCCTGATATTTCATAATTGTTGTTCGCCCTTATATGCATCATTACAATGCAAAAGGCCGAAACCATCCTCAAACCATCAACGGCGCTATAATGTTTCTTTTTCATAATTTTCCCCACGCTTACTTCCGGTATAGCTCTAATGTACGATCAACCACATCATCCCAGTTATACTTCCCGCAAATATAATCAGTCGCCTGATCCTTCAACTTCTGTACTTCTTCCGTATTATCACAGACGTATTGCAGTTTCTGTTTCAAATCCTCGACATCTGCTTTTCTAAAAACCAGAGCCTTGTCTTCAACTACTTCCGCACATTCGGTAATATCAGAGGTCAGGCAACAGTTACCATAACTCATTGCTTCCAGCAAACTTAGTGGCATCCCTTCCAGATCACTGGGAAGCACATATACATATGCATTGCTATACAGTTCCTCCAGCAACCGACCTTGCACAAAACCCGTGAAAATAATTTTTTCGTCACCTTCAGCAAGTTTTCTTAGCTCCTGCATGAAGGTGTCCGTATCAGAACTTCCACCGGCAATGACTAATCTCTTCTCTGTCTTTACGTTTTTATATGCCTCAATCAAATATGTAATTCCCTTCTCAGGAACCAGCCGCCCCAAGAAAAGGAAGTATTCATCTTTACCAAGCCCATATTTTTCTTTGATCAGCTGTGGGCTGCGGAGAGTCGGTCTGTTAACTCCGTTCGGGATAAATACAGTCTTTCTCCTGTAAGTATCCATAAAGTACTTCTGAACGCCTTCCGACAAAACAATAATCTCATCTGCATATTTTGCCGCAACCTTCTCTCCAAACTTTATGTACTTACTCGCAAAGCCACCCCATTTGGCACGTTGCCAGTCGATACCATGTATCGTTGCAATACACCGTTTGCCGAACAATTTCGGAAGCCAAAGCATAGCACAAGGGCCTTCTGCGTGAAAATGAATCACATCGTACCTTCCAAAAGTGGCACAGATTGCTCCAAAGAAGGAGGATGTCATTGCAGCAAGACCCTTTCGATTGATGGTAAAAAGCGATTTTAGCTTTACGCCCTTATATTCTTTAAGAGAACCTCCATCAAATTCTTTTCCACTCACATGATGTCCTAACCGGTTGTAGCACGTAACAGAGTGGCCAACTTCAACCATACGAGTAGAGAGTTCCTCTACTACAATCTCAATTCCGCCTTCCCTTGATGGAATGCGCTTATGACCCAGCATTGCAATATTCAATTTATCATTCATCTTTTGCGCACTCCCTCTTTTAGTTTCTCCAAATCATATGTTTATCTACAAAAAATTCCTTCTATATTAAATGTATCTTTCATACCTCACTAAACTCTTTCAAGTAAACAAGTAATAATGCTTATTGTTTAAACTGATAATTTCATCTGCACCTGCTTCTCTTTACATATCCCATCAGCACAAACCCAAAATTCAATATTCATCCAAAGTTCTGTTTAAAAATGTAATTATCAGCTTCCGTAACCCTCGACCTGAATTTTCGCTTGCAAAATAGCTTCAACCCATTTATCAGCGTCAACTGAAAACCCTATGGTTCATGCTAAATATCGCGTAAAAATACAATTATCAGTTTCCGCAAACCACGACACTAAATTTCGTTTGCTAAATAGCTTTTTCGCAATGTCAAAATCATTTATCAGCCTTGACTTAAATTTCAATGTTCGCCCAAAGTTTCGTGTAAAAATGTAAGTATCAGCACCACTAATCGTCTGCAGTAATTTTCGTTTGCATAATAAAATTTAATCACCGGCGACAATGATAATTTCTGTCACGATAACCCATCACACCTCAACTGAATTTTTCTGGTAGACATTAGTCAGAGCCACGATTAATAAGTCCATCCTATTCCTATACCTGCGACGTTGTATCCCCTCTTAAGTGAAGCATCATTCATGGCATTTTTCAAACGCACTTAAAGCACCATTTATCGTTACACCGTAATACCTATACATCTTTGTTTAAAACCGCCCCCAAAGCGAAGTCTTGCTCTGTTTACCTCATCAAGTCCTGCATGGTATCGTCTTGTTACTGTCATGAATAGGCAAGCAGATGACAGATTGCCAAGCAGACATTTCATTCCCATCCCCTGTTCTTCCTCAAATAATTGTTATTATTTGCACCAAACTTTAAAAAAGGCAATTCCCCAAAAGCCAATCCCCTCACCATCCCTACACTGCTCTACATCGCCCCGTCTCTCCCCAACACAACCTGCACTGTCTGAAACAGAATCTTAATATCCAATCCCATCCTCCACTCAGTTATGTATTTTTTATCCAGTTTCACGACCTCTTCAAAATCCGTAATCTCACTTCTCCCGCTAACCTGCCACATACCTGTAATTCCTGGTTTTACGCTCAGCCTGACCCTATGGCGTAAATCATATTTCTCCCACTCATCCACAGTAGGCGGCCTGGTGCCCACCAGGCTCATATCTCCTTTAAGCACATTCCAGAACTGAGGGAACTCGTCAATGGAATAATTCCTGATGAAATTTCCAATTCCCTTTTTTCCGCCTATAATTCTGGGGTCATTCTCTATCTTAAACATCATCCCGTCTTTTACACGGTTCTGATTCATTAATTCCTTTTTACGTTCTTCCGCATCCATATACATACTGCGGAACTTATATAATTTAAATCTCTTGCCATTCTTTCCAATACGCACCTGCGAAAAGAAAATCGGTCCCGGTGACTGAATATAGATACAAGGTGCCACGAACAAGAACAATATTCCTGCCAATATACAACCTAACATCCCACCTGCAATATCCATGGTCCTCTTAACAAATGCCTGTCTCCACGACGCCATATTAATGCAGCTGGTAAGAACCGTATAATTTCCCAAACGCTCCACATGCTGTATCTGTCCCTTTAACCTTCCCATCTCAATCAGCTTCAGATGTACGGTGACACCCATGTCAATGAAATCATCCATAAGCTCCTGGGGCAAAGGCATGTCCTTTGGCAGATTTATAAACACTTCATCCACCCATTCGTGGCACACATACTCTGCAATCCCATTTTTGTCTGTCACTATGGTTACTCCATTTATAGTTCTCCCATCCCAATCCGCGTCCAACAAAGATACACCTATGATATGAAAACATTCATAATTTTTATTTAGAATATTCTGTACCACTTCTTCCACCATTCCCTTGGATGTAAGAATAAGTAAAGAACGCTTTCCTTTTCCTTCCAAACCTCTTGTTAATAAATACTTCTTCCAATAAATCCTGGCTATGTAACTAATAACAACATATAAAATACCTGTTGTTACTAAGGTTATTCTGGAATACTCTTCCCCCTTTTGAGTCGCAAACAGATAAAAAGCCGCAATCAGTATAACCAGGCATACGTGCTTCAATGTTTCCGTAAACTCTTTAAATTTTCCCCTCTTTAACACATTTTTAAAGCTCTCGCCAAAAAAAGTTACGAATACTTGTATGAACAGAAATACAAATGCCATATTTCGGTACAACCGGCTGGCATAAGGCCAACGGATCCCCTGGCGTATAAAATATGCAGCAATATATGCGACCTGAAGGCATACTGCATCTATTAAGGTAAAGTCACAATGCTTCAGCCAGCCTTTATCTGTTTTTCGATACATCTTTCTTCCACCACTCTTTTCTCCTAAGTACTTCTGTAAAACCGGGGGGCCCGGCTTCAGCCATTTTCTGCCCCCCCGGCCAGCATCTTCTCAATGCTCTAGTTCTTATACACTACGGATAATGTACCAGACCCAGGAACATTGACAGCTACTGTTTTTGTTACCGGATCCACCTTAACAGCCGGAATCAGCTGCCACTGGCCAGTAGCATTGTCATAGAACAATACCTGCACGTTGTTTACATTGGAAACCAGGTTAGGCACATACAGGGATACCTCTACTGCACCAGTCTTAACAGCGCCGGTAGCCGCTTCCTTGGTAATGATTGCGTGTGTTCCTGTCAAAGCATTATAGCCTGTCAGATCAACCCCCTGTACAACCTGGTTCAGTGGTCTTCCCGCATTGATATCGTTGATAGCTGATACCACATCAGAAGGAAGTCCTGCTGTTGCTGCTGCGCTGTCTGCAAATGAAACAGTGGTGTCGCCGATAACAGCCTCTCCCTTGGAATTGGTTGTTACCTGCTGTCCTGTAGTCGTTACTGTGTCTACTGCAACGCCAATCGTGCTGCCTGTTGGGCTTGAACTGGTTGTGGCGCCTGTAGTCTTGACACCAGTAGCTGATACAGATACTGTGGTGTTGGACTTAGAGCTTGTAGTGCCTTTATTGCTACTGCTGCTGGATGAGCTAATAGAACCGCTGCCATCACTGCCGCTGCTGGATGCACTGCCTGCTGCAAAAGCCCATGCAGGCTGTGATGCCAAAGCTGCTGCCAGCACTAAAGCTGCTATGCATTTCTTTTTCATATCCTTCACCTCTCCTTTCTCTCCTAAGAGTAGTTATATTCAATAAACAGCATGATACCATGCTGGATATTGCGGTATTTTACTGTCCCAGCCGGTATTGCGTTTCTCTGTACTGCCAGCCTATTCAATCTCCCGATAAAACAGCTCCAGCAGTATAGGCGTCAATGCTTCTTTGTCAGCATAAAATTCATCATATCTGGGGGTCACCACGCCTTCACCAGGCACTGTGTAAAAATCTTCATCACTCAGTTTTCCACTGCCCACCGCGTCCATGGCTACTTTAAGATATTGGTCCTTGGCCATATTAGTAACCATGTATTCCTGAACCCGGTCAAACAATCTGACCACAAGCCCGCTGTCTTTAACCGAATGCTTCTGGACTGCCTCAAAAAAACCTTTTATGTATTGCTGCTGCTGGTCCATCCGGTACAATGCCGAGTGATCAACACGAATATCACGGTATCGAACGAATATCTCCGCCTGTTTTCCTTGCAGAGTTACGGTTTCCCCTTTCACCAGCGCCGGGTCCCTGGATTCCATTCCTTCTGTTCCAATGGTTACGGTAACCCCGCCGACTTCATCATTCAACACAGGGATGGCATTTGTATCAGCTGCCATGTACCACTCTATTTTCAATCCTCCAAAAAGCTCAGATACTGCTTCCACCATATATTCACAGCTTCTCTCCCGTCCATCCCCATACGCATAAGCCAGGTTCAGATGCTGCATGTCTTTTCCCAACTCATTTCCGCTTAAATCAGTGAGCATGATGTCGGTCATGGTATCCCGGGGTATCATCAATATCTTTATGGTGTTCCTTACTGTATCCTGGGCTATCAAAAATAAACCGTCCGCCTGTCCTCCGAAACCAGTGGTGGTCTTCTCCGTCATATTTCCCGACCGGTCTATCCCCATACACAAAATAGCCTTGACATAGCTGTTGCGTCTGTACTGTTTTCCCTTATATTCCACAACATCGCCGCTAAAACTGCACATGCTGTCTTCCTGTACTTCCGTCTGGTTCCCATGATTTCTGGATGCAATCTCTGCCTCCAGGACCTTCCTGTCCCGATACAGTTTCACACCTGTCCATATAAAACAGGTAAGTGAAAGGGCCGCAGCACCCACAGCCAGCCGGCATACCAAATTCTTATGGTTTCGGAGCCAGCTCATGCCTCTGCCTTCCCGTATCTGTCATATTTTCCATAATGACCATATTTGGAATATTTCCCGTATTTTCCATAGTACTTACTGTAGTATCCATTTCTCTCCATATTCACCTTATTGAGGACAACCCCCAAAATGCGGCATCCGCTTTTTTCCAGCTGTCCCTTAACCCGCTGTTCCAGCCGGTAGCTTATGGAGCCGCTTTCAATCACCATCACTGCTCCATCGCATTGACGGGCCACAATCGCTCCGTCTATCAAATTGCCCATGGGAGGCGTATCGACAATGATATAATCATACTTTTCCTTCAATTTGGAAATCATGTCTCCAAACAGGCTCTCCTCCAAAAGATCTGCCGGATTCGGTGAATACGGTCCTGCAAATATAATGCTGAGATTTTCTATATTTGTATCATAGAGGACATTCTCCAGCGACCTTTGTCCGCTTAAATATTGTGACAATCCGGACACCTCCCGCTCCAGATGGTAACGGGAAACCAGGACAGATTTACGGATATCAGCATCTACCATCACTACCTTCTTACCGATTTGGGCGAGGGACGATGCCATGGCAAATGTTATATCGCTTTTTCCCTCGTCAGGAAGGGAACTGGTCAGCATGATTGTCTTAATACCGTTTCCACAGAATTGTATATTGGTTCTCAAAGTCTTGATGGCTTCATTATAATGATCGTCATCCTTCATTATCCTGTTTAGTGTAACAAATTGACTCATGATGCACGGCCTCCCCTTTTCTTCTTTCTGGATTTTCCTACCACTGGCTTGTTCCCTGATTTAGAGGAAATCATAGTCTCTTTATCTTCCGGCTTCTCTCCCTCACGTTCCGGCACGGATGCAAGTACGGATAATCCAAGATACTTTGTAACATCTTCCTCAGTACGGATTGTATCGTTCAGGATTACATTCACTGTGATAAAACCGCATACCAGCACGGCCCCCAGAAAACCACCTATTAATGCATTCTTTGTATTGCTCGGACTAGATTTAAGGTTTGGAACCTCACCCTCCTCAATTAATTTGGGCGGTACCATTTCCATGATGTCACCAATATAGTCTGAAGATGTGACTGCAATCTTGTCTGCAATCAATTTTGCCATGTTGGGATCCGGATCCTCCACAGAGATGGAGAGGATTCGCGTATCCTGGGGATTATCAATGGTAACCTTTTCCACTAACTCTTTGTATGTAAGATTTAGTTCCATATCTTCAATTACCTGATTGAGGACCCTTCTGCTTGTCACAATGATTTTATAGTCCTTAGTCAGCTGGCTTCCTATCTGCAAATCAGCCAGTGATGTCAATGTGGTTTCTTTTGAAAGAATATAAACCATTGCGGTGGATTTATACTGAGGGGTTAGCACAAATGCACTGAATGCACCTGCTACACCGCCAAACAGTATAATGGTACCCAATATAATCCATATCTTCCGCCGAAACTCCCCCAGCAGTTCCAAAAGGTCGATTTCAATCTCGTCGTCATCATAAGTCTTTTCCATGCGTCTTTCTGTTCTCCTGTTTTACTTTTTTGTATTATCTTTTTTGTATTATTTTTTCTGTATTACCTTTTTTGCATTTCCCCGCAACAGCCCATGTAATTTGAGTCCGTCCAAATGCTTAACCAACCATTGGAAACTCCCTTCAATTTCCGGCTTTCTGTAATCCATCCGATGCATGTCAGTTCCCAGACAATAAATCCTGCCCTGCATAATCTGTTTTCGGCACCACCGAACCTCTCTATCCAACATGCTGTTTCCCTTCAGGCTGCTGAAATTCATCTGCAGTCTGCAGTCACACTGGACTAATTCAGACATATTGGTATCTTCTCTTAGACATGCATAACGTTCCACATGCGCAATGATTGGAATATATCTGGCCATCGTCAGCTTCCTGACAGCCTGATACATCTTCATATAAGGTACCTGGGGGTCAAATTCCACCAGTACATACTGGCTCCCATCCAGGGTAAGGGCTTTCCCATCCCTAAGATTCTCAACCAATCCCTCGTGATAATATGTTTCCTGTCCCAGCCCAGTCCGAAAATCAGGTGCAATCCTCCGTGCTTCTTCTCTCAGCTTTTCTGACAAATCGTATATGTCAGGATTCAGGCCGCGTCTTGAATAATGCGGTGTTGCAATAATGTATCTGATTCCCTGGCGGTAGGACTCCTCCAGCATTTTCCTGCTTTCATCCCAATCCCTGGAGCCGTCGTCAATTCCCGGAAGAATATGGGCATGAATGTCAATAATTCCTGTCATTTGAGTCCCCCGTTATATTTTCGATACAGGTTTCGAAGGTAAGGAAGCATATCCTCTGCCCACGCATATTCAGGCATATAACTCCCTGAAAAAAGAGTTATGTAATCCGGATTCCCCTTGATAAATTCGTAGAAATCGCAGACAAACAGTTCCGTATCAACGGCATAGCTTCCTCTCTTTTTAATCAGTATCTGTTCAATCCCATGTTCCATTAAGTTCATGCGAAGACGATAGTATACAACCCTTAAATTATTTTTTGCGATACGTTCTTCTATATTTTCATACAGTAGATACGTCATCTGGGATAAGGATACACTGCTTCCACGCTTTTCAACCATGATAGCGAGCATTTCTTTTGCCTTGCTACTGGGAAAATACAACATTTTACCATTGACATAGACATCGAATCCGTCGAATGTCTTTATAAATATATTTACATTTTCCGTATCTGCCATTAGCGTTATTTCTCCCGTTATTTCAGACCGCATGCCACCATTCTTTGTAAGGATATACCACTCAGTTGCTTTCAATATCGTTACAAAACCGTTTCAAATGACACATTATAGTAATTTTTGTAGTATTCTGAAAATTTTTATTACTATCTGTCAACTCTGGATGGGCGTAAATCGTAAAAAACAATCCAGTAGCTTTATTAATATACAATGGGGCTTACGTAAAAACAGCAATGATTTTAATCTCACTGTTTACCTTTCAATTGTTTTGTAATTTATGTAATAAGGCTAGATTTTATTGGATTTATAGTATAGAAGGTTAAAAACCACATGAATCTGATTATGTGATTTATCCCTAGACAAGTCATGATACACGACTTTACAACTTTTTAAGAAAAAAAAATATCGTACAGGACACTTTGGTG
>OLSH01000754.1_pt1 | contig 22876 bp, 31 predicted proteins | sample 1643221 | NCBI WGS metagenome assembly OLSH01 (sample SAMEA3136681, study PRJEB25190) | human gut metagenome | biome: human gut; feature: human-associated habitat; material: faeces | place: Austria | collected 2013 | reverse complement strand
TCCGGTGTTGCTAGACCATATGATCTCGTTGTCAATTTTTATTACGGTAGGCGCAGGCAGCGCCACACCGTTTGCCGTGAGTATTGCCATACCCGCACCTCCTACATATCTATAGGACACTTACCATTTTTGCGAGTATCCTTGTTTACATTTTCAACGACTTTTTTCGTTACTTTTTGATCGTCAATATAAATATCAGTATCTTTATTCCTGATTTCTTCCTTAACCTCATCAAATTTATGCTTCAAACCTCTCACTTCTTCAATGAGGTCCTTCATGGTTGTTTTATCTGTATCACTTTGAGACTCTTTCCATTCATGCTGCACGTTTAGGGACCTTTCTCCGGCAAACGCGATCGTCGGCTCCTGTAGTGCTGCCTGCATGGCTCCTGACATGGATTGAGATAAACTCTTGACCTGCCCTATAAATCTTGGTGTGCTTGCTGCCAGAGTCTTACCGAGCCCCTCCATCATATGTGGCATCCATTGCTCATACTCTCGCAGAGGGCCAGTATCTGGCCGTGTAAAGTGTAGCCATGATGCAACGATGTTAGCAGCTTTTTTTACCTCGTTGGTTACTTTATAGGCATAATCTTGGATACCGTTTGCAAACCCTGATATCATGTGCCCGCCCCAAGTGTAGGAGCTGCTCCCAAGACCGCTAAGCCATGACGTGGCTTTATTTACGCAACTCTGCACGGTAGACTTAACATTAACTGATCCAGAGCCATTCTTAAAGTTATTCATCATCCCCTTGGCCTTGTTGTACATGTCACTGTACATCGTACCGCTAATCCACTTGCTTGTTGCACTCAGATTACTTGTTACAGATGACTTCATGCTTTTGCTGCTTGAATCTACAGTATTTTTCGAATCCTTAAAAGTACGTGAGATATCATTTTTAATCGATCCGCACTTGTCAGACACAAAGGTGACCAGAGGTCCCCACGCATTCTTGGTATCATTGCTCATGCCACGGTTTGCACCGATTAGAGAGTCGCGCGCATTGTTGAAATTCTGCTCAATCGCTTTCCCAGCTTTCTCTGAGTTGACACTTACAGTATCTCTCACAGAATCGATGGAATCAGCCACAACACCCTTTATGCTTCCCCAAGCGCTTTTTGTGTCCTTGTCAGAGCCATTCCAAACACTCGATATTTTATCTCCAATTTTACCGAATAAGTTACCGGCGCTATCCTTTAGATTAGACCACGTATCTCCTAAGGACTTCGTGATCCCGTCCCACGCCTTGCCTGCTTTCTTTTTTATATCTGTCCAGACGTTGCCTATAGCCTTGACTAGCCCGGAAAACAGTTTAGGTATTGCAGTCACAAGCCCCTTTAAAGTCTTTGCGATACCATTTTTTAATCCCTCAATGAGGTAGCCACCTATCTCAGCAAAAACCGTACTCGGAGAATGGATTCCAAACAGCTCTTTTATGCCGTTTATGATAGGTTCGGCAATAACTCGATAAAGGAAATCTATTGGATCGGAAAAGAAATCCCTCACACCGTTGCAAAATCCATCCCACAGCCATTCACCAAGGTCTGCAGCTAGGCTCAGGATACCAGACCCTATGCCGTGCACAGCTGCGATTATTGTTTGCAGCAAGGAGCCTGCAACGCCCCACCAATCAATGTTTTTGATAAAGGTTGCAATGTCGGTACCTATTTGCCCCCAGTCTACACCCCTTATCGCTGTAAGCAATGTGTCAAGGATACCCTGTGCTGCATCGCTCAGAGTCATGCCAAAGTCAGCCCAATTTATGTTGTTAAAAAAGGCGTTTATACTCTTGGCAATCGTATCTCCCAGCTTGTGCCAGTCAATGTTTTTAACAAAGGTATGCACAGAGCTTATTGCTCCACTTAGACCTTTGCCGAGAGCTGCTGCAAATTTTGGCATATCCACGCTGTACATAAGACCCATTACTCCATCAGCCAGAGCCTTACCGATAGCAGGCCAGTCTGCTGTCGTTACAAATCCATAAAGAGCATCGATATGCGCTTGCAAAAATGCCCCCATTGCATGCCCTAGCTTATCCCAATCAACGCTATATACAAGACCGTTAAGCCCCTGAGCTAACGCTTTACCTATCCGCTCCCAGTTAATACCTGTAAACAACAAATATAACGTATTTACGATAGTGTTGATTCCGGTGCCAAACATCCGCCCGATATTTTCCCAGTTGATCGTATCAATCAAACTATTAAAGAGCTCACAAAATCCATCGCAAAACTCTGTGATGGATTTGCCCAAGTTATCCCACGATATCCACTTTGTAAATGATGCTACAGCCTTATTGACCTGCTGGCCTATGAGCTTACCGATACCGGCATAGTCACCCTTAGCCCACAGGTCTTTGAGCTGCTTGACCCATTTTTTGATAGGTCCGTCATCGATATCAGTCGGTGTGTAGACCGGCATATCACTACCGCCGCCACCTCCGCCGCCAGAGCCGGCAGAATCATCCGCATCATCCAACTTGTTGATCTCGTCAAATCCCATGAGTGACCTACGAGCTTTTTCAGACGCCTTGGCCGCTTTGTCAGCCGAGGAGCCATATGCACCCATCGCATCCTTCGCTGCATAGATACCGGATGTGGCCTGCTTTGTTGCTGACATTGACTTACCAAACAGAGCAGACATAAAAGCCGCTATATAGCCGGTCACCGTGGACAACGCAGACATAAGCGCATTTAAAGCGGGCATGATTGCCTGAAAGATAGGCGTAAATGCTGTAGCCAGATTAGAGCGTATCTGATTTAAACTGTTTGCAAACGCAGTATTTGTCATAAGGGTAGCCCCAATGTTTTGAGCAAGTGCCATAATGCCTCGGCTCACTAGGGGGAAGATCAGTGAGAAAATCGTAAACGACTTAATCAGTTGACCTACGCCCATATGAGCGCGCCCCATACCGTTAGAGGCCTTTTTACCGGCTGACCCTATACCAAGTAATCGGCTTGCAAAAGGCGCCGCATGCTGTCCTGCTGATTTTAGACCATTACCGAATTTCCGTGTTATCGCAGATGCTAAGGCCTTGCCTGCGCGTTTCGCGCTATTTGTTATACGTTCCAATCCTGTAATGAGGCTGTTTAAGGTTACGCCTGCTACTTTACCTTTTAAACCACCGATGCTTTTAGCATAATATTCAACTGCAGTTCTTGCTTTGTTGAATGCTCCGGACGTAGATGCCACCTTATTAGCAATAGACGTGAATCCATCTGCGGTAGATACAGGCAATGCCAATTCAGGAAAATCAGGAAATTTAATAGGCATCTGAGATTCTTGCAGATCATTAAATGCCGCATTCATGTTCGCGAGATTGGATTCATTACCGGAAATAGCTTTTTTTAAATTTGCTATCTTAGAAGTAAGAGTCGTTATTGCACGTCCTGTGTCTACCCCTGATAGTTGTTCTAAGTGTGTTTTCAGATATTTTATATCCCCAACGCATTTTTGAATTTCAGATTCAACACTCTTTAACTGATCATTCAAGGCAATTTTCCCGGAGATTGTGGTCGCTTCTCTCATAGCTTTTTTCATTCCTGCAGCCGTTCCGGTAAGCTCTTTTATTCTTTGTTGATTCTGAGCAATTTCGTTGCGTATTGTAGCAAAACTGCTCCGAATATCATTAACGTTGTCAAGCTCATCATAATACTGTTGTAGTTGTGCTTTTTGAGAAGAAACCTTTTCCGTGGTGACGGATATCTGATTACTGATATTTGCCATTTGCGCTTGTACGGAAGCAGTATCCATCGTCATTTTTGGTATTTTTATCTTGGATATGGATACCGGAGGTCCCCTCACACTAGAACCCTGTGAGGTTGTTGTACTTGGCTCTGTGTCGCTCTGAGCCTGTCTGTATGGCATCTGCACACCAGACATTTGCTTGACCATGCCCGCCATCTGCTCAACAAAAGCCTGCATTTCAAGCTTTGTACGGTCGAGTGTAGCCTTTACAGATTCATTCATCTTGTCAAGACTTGCCACAAGAGACTGCCTAAGGTTTTTAAACATATCCCCGCTCATAGTGTCTACCTGCTTACGTATCCGGTCAGCTATCTTACTCGACTCTGCCTGTATATCTTTGTCAAGGTCTGATTTTATCTCCAGATCCATTTGTATAGACCCTGCACTTGTTGCTCCCACATCATCACCTGCCTTTCTAAAATAAAAAAGGAAGCTATTTACTCATGTCCATAAACATCGCATAGACTACTTTCATAACTTCCTCTTTATTCATGCTCTCAATCATTCTCTGGGTTTGCTTATCTCTCCATTCATCCCGAATGCGATGCTGCTCATCGCTAAAATGCTCCAGTGTTTCAGCATCATCCTCTGCTCTAATGGATATAACATTGCCCAAAGGTGTGTCTGGCATGATACCCGCTAAAAGCGTGGTAAACTCAATCCAGTCCATCTTATCGTCATACAGGTCCTTTGTGGGGTACTGCATGGCAAAAGACGACTCTATCAGCTCCCAGTCTTCAAAGATATCATACCAGCGGTCTACTTTTTTTCTTCCGGCGTTTCGTCGTCCTCGAAGTCTACCTCTGTATCGCCGATAGCCGCCATAATAACAGCCATGATATCGTTTGTTGCAGCCATCGTCATATTACTCTCATTGATATAATCAAGAGCCTCTTTGCCTAGTGCAATCTGTATGATCTTATCAATCATTTTAATGTCAGATTCAGGGTCGTCTTCCGTCTTTTTCTGCGATTTGTTGACTTCATGCATAATCAACAGCACGTTTGTTTTAGACGTGTTGATCGGATACCTGTGCTCTGCGTCGATTTCAACTACAGGCCTCTCGTTGCGGTTTCTCAGGCGGTCTATAACATCGTATCTGCGTCCCATCTTAAGCACCTCCTTCTGGTGTTGTTGGCGCCGGTACAAAGGTAGGTTTACCGTCGAATATAATGTCAAGTTCCAGCGCAGCGACATTTGTGCTGTCGCCGCCTGGTGCAGCTTTAACATCCAGCACACAATCACCTGTAATACTAGAGCCGTCCGGGAAATCAATAGAATATTTAGTGCTACAATCAAGACCATCCTTCCACAGTACAGTATAAACATAATCGTTCCCCTTATCTCCTACGCTTCTTTTGCCTTTCAGGGATACAGTAACTGCTTTGGCAGTTGCCAGGGCTCTACCCCATCCTCCCTGGTCCATCGGGTTCCATTTTTCTACATTACTTTCAATGGATAAGGAGAATGACTCCATATCCTTAATGGATGCCATATCATCTTCTGTGCTTGCAAGTCCCTTCGTCCCAATACTAAAAACGATGTCAAATACCGGATATACACCGGTCGTTACTTTTGCCATAAATTACTCCTTTCGCTCGTATGTGAGCCATGTTTCAACTACATATTCGTATATCCCATTTGTATCAGTTCCAACACTTATGGGTTCGTCGCTCCTCATATCACATTTAATAACTCGGTAATCACCAATTTTCGGGTGCTGCCCGTAAAAAAGAGCATGTATGCTTTGTGCTACACGCTCCGTTTCATCAGGATTTTTTGACCAGTGCACTACAATAGATATACCTTTTACAGCTGTAGTAGTATTTTGCAAGCCGCCTACAGCTAACATGCTGCGGTTGCTCGTTAGATTGCGCACACAGACCGTTTTATCCTTAGACACGTCATAAGTGCCTATCTTCCATGCACCCGCTGAGACCTGCATTTTGAGCCAGTCCTTGACGTCTTTTAAAGTCATCATGTGATAACCCCCCCACTTTCTTGTTTTAAAAACTTACAATAGGTATCGATGACCCACTGTTTGCCCTCTCCATCCAGATAGAAGTCCATCCAGTGATCCTGTGCGTTCGGGTTTTTAGTACGCTGAAACGTAGCGTCATCTAAGTTAAAGTACCATCGGCGCGCATATGGTGTGTCAAATACAATACTTGATACTAGCTCTGTATCAATATGCCCATCATCCACAAAACCGCTACGTTCTAGCTCTCCAATGTCTTTTGGTGCTACACCCCGAGATACAATATCTGACAGCATCGCATGTGCTGTGAGCACGAGGGCTCGCTTTTTTGCTTTGTCAAGCTGTGCCATCGCCTTCCGATTGATTTTAACTTTTACGCTTTTAACTCTCATAATAGATCAATCTCCGTGCTGTAGATAACGCCTAGCAGCTTTGGCTTTCGCACAGCGTATATCTGCTTCTTTTCTTTGCCGATTTGTACAAAGCCCTGGAAAGCTATCTTGCTATCCAGAGCCTGTACATCGCCATGTATGATAAGCATACCGCTGAGAGATATCTGCTTACTGTCTTTGCCGTATACAATCTTTGACTTTTCGTCGTAGATCGCCAATCCATCATAGATAACAGTCTTGATAGGCCCCTGGTCCTCTGTGTCCTGCTCCTGATATACGACAACGTGTGTCGTAGCCTCGTGGTCAGGAAACGGGAAAGGGCTCGCAATTACAACACCAGGCATCTGAGTCCTGTATCATCTAAGAGATTGATTATCTCTTGCGTAGTGCTGATACCGCCGTAGGTTACATTGGCCATCTCAACTTTTGTGCTGCCTGCGCTATAGCCTTTTAGCGGACTATTGATATACGGACCATACTGCTTGATATAATCAGCCTGCAAGCATACAGCACGTTTTATGAGTTCTTGCTGATAAGGCGATAGATTATCATACCCTTTTCCTTTGATGCGACCAAAACAAAGGTGGTCGATGCTGTACTCCGCATCTTTTAAGGCCTTGGGTAGCTCGTCTTGTGATATGAGGGTACCGCTGTAATTAGCGGTGTAGTATTCAGGTGTTGCATACATGCTATTCACCTGCTTTCTTTTGTTCCTTTTCATACTCCTTGATTCTTTTCTTTAACTGTTGATTTTCTTTTTCCAAAGCAGCATATTCACTGTATGCGATTTTCTTCTTTGGAGAGTATTCCAGCAGTTTTCCATCCTCCCCATAGATATCGTATCCTTCTTCAAGGTATGCATGCTTCTGCTCTTCGGCAATGGTGTACTCTTTATTGTCTTTTAATGCTTTCATGCTTATCCCTCCGCTTCTGCATTGATGATACACCCCTGTTTCAGCAGATCATCCAGCAATGCGAATGTTCCGTTGAAACGTCTGTTCTGATAAAGGTATTTGTCCGCAGTGCGGCTGTCATGACCTGGTGTAAACGCCTTGATATAAGAGTATTTGACGCGGGATACCTGCGCCTCAGGGTCAATCATGATGTAATTGATTTGTTTTCCTGCACTTGCTACCTGGAAGCCTTCTGTGAAGTCAAAAGCAGTCTTTAAGCGGCTTGCCGGCGCAGTCTTAATAGTGCTGATATCATCCAATGAGCGTACACGACGATCAATATTCTTCGCGCCACCAGATACCTCCAAGGTACGCTGGATGCCTTCTGCGTTTTTCAGTTTAGTTTTAAATGCAGGTGTACAGTACATGATAACACGTTCTAAAGGTACTCCTGCTTCTTCCATTGCCTCGATATTTGCGTCAAAATCAGAAAGGATATTTGCGGTTGTGATCGCTGTATTACTGATTTTTGCACCAACACGTTTTGCCTCTGTGTAGAGCTTAGAGAAGGTGTAACAATCTAATTCAGGAATAGCCTGCGTCTTCTCAAAACGTGATTGAATGTTTGCTAAGGAAACAATCTGATTCGTTTCGTCAACATCCATAGGGTCAATCGCGAATTCGATATCGCGATCATGGTCCAATGTCTTTGTTTCAAAGTCGTTACCATAAGAACCTGTGTTAAATGATAACGTCTTACGATTGTGATCTCTATAACCGGATACTGTGATTTTTGGTAATCGGATATCTTTTGTATTGATAATCTGAATGTCCTGATTTGTATTATACAACTCATTAGACATTAGCAAGTGCCCGTACATTTCAATGATACGTGGCCAAAATTGCGTTACATAATTTAATTCTGCCATTTATATAGCCCTCCTATTTTTTCTTAACTCCGAAAATATTGTCAAGTTGATCATCGACACCATTTCCGCCTGCAGTGCCTTGATTCCCCCCGCCAATCTGCTGGAATCCTCCTGCTTGTGTTGTGGACTTGAAATCAGGGAATGCCTTTAAAACTGTTTCAATGGCCGTTTTGATGTTGTCATCGTTCAGCGTACCATCTTCTTTTGTTGCGTTTGCACGGTCTACAAGCTTACTTAAAAATGGTACTTTTTCAGCCTGCACTCCTAGCGTCCCTGCTAATTCTGCAACTTTCGCATCAATCTGTGAGTTCAGGATTTGTGCTTTCAGTTGTGCATTTTCCTGCTGCATAGCCTGGATACGTTGTGCTTCTTCCTGCTGTTTAGTTGCCTGCGCCTGCTTATATTGATTCATTGCTTCACTGGCCTGTTCTGGTGTCAATCCCTGCTGCTTAAAATATCCTTGTAGCACCTTGTCTTCTGTTCCAGCTGAACGTTTTGAAACAACTTCCGCGAGCTTGTCGTAATCAATCTGTTGAGTAGCGGTTCCTTGTGCTCCTGCTTGTGCACCAGCATTGCCACCTTCTCCGCTGCTTCCATCTTCTGCAAAAAGCTGAATATTCAACGGATATCTTAGGTAATTTCTCATTTTTAATTTCCTCCTGTTTATTCGGGTGTGCTCCCCTATCCTTTCGGACATGCACCTTTTAAAGCCTTGTCATGGTTGGGCATAAAAAAGCGAACTATTTACGTCCGCCTTTACCTTTCTTTTTACAAGACATATTAATCACCTCCTTAACTCTATACTGTCCTTCACTTCAAATGCTTACCAAAATACGGTAGTTTGCGCTTGGGTGGGTCTTTCACGTGCCTTACCTCTCTTCCGTTCTTCCACAAAAAAATGCAGGTACGCTTTATTTTCAACGTCCTGCACATCAATCTTTTATCACAATACTGGTCTTCTACTATCTCACAATAGCTATGTCTGCACATGACTTTTACCAGCTTCTTTTATTTTCTTGTGGTAATGTGCTTGCATGTGATATAAATCATCGCTTTCATCGTCATGTGTTTTATAGTACTCATCAATCTTGTGATCAAGTTCTTTCATGATTTTTTTCTGTTTTCGATTTGCCTCTTTCATGACTATCCTCCAATTAAAAAGCACCCAGTTTATGAGTGCTCGTCTGCTGCTTCTCTAATTAATTTAAAATATTTCTTTTGTAATTCTCTTCTTTTAAGAACTAAAGGCCCATCCAATCGTGCCATTCCTTCTGGTACTGGAGGATTCGTTTTTTCAAGCACATCCATTTCTCGGAACCATTCATCCCATAACTCTTGCTGTTTTTTATTTAATTTTTGTTTTGGCATACTTAACATAACCCTCCTGATCCAGTATTTGAAATATCAAATCTCCAAAATCTACAAAATCAACGAATATATCTATGTTTTCAGATGCTTTCTGCATCATTTGATCATAAGTTATACCAGACATATCCTTTAATACTGTAACCTCGTATCTCAAATCACCATATGTTGCACGCAGGCTTTTGATATCCAGTCCATTGCTTTGCAAAAAAGAAAAATCGTCTTTTTGAAAACTGTTTGATGGTTCTCCATCAATAATTGGATGATTATGTGTGATAATCGCCCCTGATATATCATTAGTTGGAAAAGATACGCTTTGATCATTACCAATATATCTCACAACTTTCCCGTTGTCATGAATAATATATGCGTGTTCTACTGGATAATCCTTTATTTCATTTTCGTACTTTTCTATACACTTGTCAATCTCTGATGGAGTAATGGTTTCAATATATTCACCCTTAGATTTATCAGCAGTGCCGCCATTGCCACTGCCAAGATTCGCAGCAGTACCATGCACTTTTTCTCTCCTGTGGCTGCGCTTAAATTCAGGGTGCGCCTCCAGAAAGTCTCTAAGGTTCTTCTGAGCCTGCCTCAGATTAGCCTTTGCCTCTTTCAGGTCTTCATCCTCCACAGTTCCAGCAAGTATCCTTTTACGCTTTCTGATTTCCCGTTCCAGTTGCCGCTGCTTCTGCTCATTGTTGTAATTTTGTAATGCTTTTTCCGGGTCTTGCGGTTTTGGCAGCCTTGTCACGCCCTCAAAGTACGTAGCAAGCATGTGCCTGCAATTTGGGTGCAGAAGTCCTGCCTTAATAGCATCGGACAGCAGCTTATACTTCTCTTTGTATTTTGCAATGTATTCATCATTGGGATGGCTAAAAACATCATCAATGAGTATTTGTCCCTGCCAAGGCAAACAAAGCTTACAGGCGTTCGCATGGGCTGATACAAAGACCAGATGCACACCTAACTCGTCACGCTTGCTGCCCTCACCGAGTAATGTTGCTCTATGGCTCGCTGTGCGCAATGCCATTTCCGCATAGTCTGCAATATTCACGTATCTTATAATCTCGCCGTTTTTATCTTTATAGGCTATACAGTTAACGCCCTTGGCAAGAAAATCCTCTGTAGCCTTATCGATTGCCTTACCAAGTGATATAGCCCCACTGGATAGCTGAAACTCCGTTTTAAAGATTGTTTGGCGGTACACGTCATCCATCTTGCGGTATACAGCTTGTTGCACGTCCTCAAAGTCATTTTTTGTTGATTTGATAAGTGCGTCGAGCTTCTTCCGGTTCGTACCGAAAAATTGACTTTCCTGAGGAGGTTCTTCGCCGGGAAGCCCGGTATTGGCCCCATCCTGCGGCAGTTTGATATCAGCTTTACGCACACCGACACTAAAGTGATTGCGCAGGACCTGCTCGATCGCAGTGCTGATCCGCTTGCGAAATCGGTATATGACGCTGGTTGTTTCCTTGCGGTATTCCTGCAGATTACGAAGCTTGGCCTTTTGCCACATTTCCCAGCTAAACCCTCGCTCCCGTTCCTCTACCTTATGGTTGATAAAGTTTCGACGCAGGGATGCCATGAGTTCCAGCTCCATTTCCGCAAATATATCTCTCAGAGCATATGGGTCCTTTTCTTTCTTTGCCATTATTCATCCTGCGGATAATCGTCTGGCGTTGGAGTCACACCGCCTAAATCGTCAAACTCTGATATAACAGGCTCTTGTGTTTCCATGACGCCGTTCTCAATACGTAGCCGCTTTATTTCTTCCGCTTTCCACTCCTCGTCTTTACTATCACCATACATTTCATCCACTGATGCCTCAACCGACATAATGACTTTACCCGGTCTTGCCTTGGCAACGGTTTCCACAGTCGCTTCAAACGATGGACTTGCGTATTCCCCGAAATTAACTGTAACATCGACATCGTTACCACTCGAATTTTTTGTGTAAGTATCAAATGCCTTGATAACGCAGTTTATTACCTCAGGAAGTGTTTTTTGTATCGCTTCAATGATGATATTTCTTGTATACAACGTGGTTTTTTCTTTTTCTCTCTGTGCTTCCGCATTATCCATCTTTTTTGTATCAATACCTAATGTAGATGGTGATATAACTCCCTGCAAACAGAGGTCTAGGAAAGAAATATAAGATTGTAGATAATTCTCAGAAGGGATGACAGGTTGCGTGACATTGATTTGATTTTCACCTTTTTCCTTCATGTTGCCTTCTATCATCAGGAATCTATCATCATATTGATTGAATTGCAGCATCTGCCCTGTTTCTGGATCACGAGGAATAAGCGCCTCCGGAATATATTGCTTTGTCCTGGCGGCTCTTACAGCATCTACCCACTGGCTGATAATCTCATCCAGCCCGTCAAAGGATGATGTTTTCTTATCAAAAATACTTTCTCCGCGATTCTCCCACTTTGTGCTATCCTTAATCTTGAACGGTACAGCCATTGCAAATCGACCGTAGACTTCATTTTCACCTTTTTCATCCGGCAATTTATAGCCAGCGAAGGCAACATCAATAATGTTAGCTGTTTGAGGGATAGTTGATAATGGCAAAGGATCATCCATGCCCCATTCTGTTAAAACATTTTTGATGTACCCCTTGCCGTAGTGCTCGTAATGAACATAACGCTTGTGTGCGTGCTTATATTCAGTCTTGAATACACATTCCGCAAAACGGCCACGTTCATAGACGATTTCCACCTTATCCCCAGGAACAAACTCTATAATTGGATATTGTGTAAGCTTCTTATCAAATGAGATTTTAAAAGCGCCGTCACCAATGAACAGCGCTTCTTTAATTGCCTTACGTAAAACCTCATTGAAATTGTTATCTTTGCTGATGTTATCCCAATCTATTTGCCGCGCCTCGACCTCGATGCCATTTAAATCGCGTATTACGATATCAGTAAGGACCTGCACCATCAACGAAGGAAGACCTGAATGAATCTTGCGTATCTTTATACGGGGGCTCGCTGCCCAGAAGTATGAATTGTCGCGCTCTAGTTGTTTGTAAAACTCATCAAGTTCTTCTGGATCGCCTCGCATCCATATACGATTTTTTATCGCATTAGACTCAAAGTTAAATGTTTCATTCAGATAATAAATGTTTTTCTGCGCAGGTGTGATATCGAGCCATGCTCTTATCACGTTCTTTGCTTTATTAAATAGTTTCATTGCCCACCTCCTATGGATCGGATGTCTTGATATACTGCACAAATGGCAGCCATCCATACTGACCAGCATTGATCGTATGGTCATTTCTATCTTCTGGCTCGTATTTGTCTTCCTGCCAACTGTAAACCTCCAGCTCTCTGATGTGATGTACGCAGTCATCAACAACTAGATAATCACCATGATATATCCACCCTTGCTGCATATGGATACGGTCAATGATGGTTGTTTCTTTCCATGCGTCGTTAAATGTATAAATACACGGGTGAGTCCGCTTATATTTGTATAACTCTGTCAGCGTAGCTTGGTCTGCGCAGTCAACAAATACATTTTTTGCAAATCCCCAATCCTCCCTGTTTCTGTCAAGAAAGTCTATAAGTCTTCTTACAACGTCACTTGGCGCAAGCGGTGTATTCAGATCAGCGTTGTTGTATACTTCCTCGTTTAGTATGATGACTTTGCCGCAGGTCGTAATGCCGATGAACAATAAAGCAATGGTATCCGGACTATTCGCTGAGTACGATGTATCAACGCCAACAGTAAAGTACCGATACGTATATTTCTTCGCATCGGCTTTTGATATGACATTTTTACTTCTACTGAAATTCGGAAATACAAGCCCTGTAGCACGACCACGTAGACCAAGAATCTTATTCTTATACATTTTCGTACCAGGTGCCACTGCCTTTTTCTTGCGCTCTATGGCTTCCTGCGTAAGCGCTGCATTGTCATTAAAGTTGAAATACCAATGTATCCAGCCTTTCTCTGCTGGCTGATTCAGCATATCAAGCAGTTCTTCCGGATAATCCTTCCGGTATCTTTTTAAGGGTCTTGAACGGTTGAGAAACTCATCATATACAGGCAACGATGGATCATCTGGATTGGATGTTGTCATCATATACTCGCATCTATGGCTAATCTCTCGTAAGAACTCCATATCAGCAATGTTGACCTCATCGATGTACACACAGCCAACCTGTCCACCAAGGACCTTCTGCCAGCGCTTTTTATTGTCATAACCGCAGATATATACTATCTTTATGCCTTTGTTGGTCTTGTACTCAATGTGTGGTAATCGTATCTTACCTCGTCCAGATGGGTAGTACTCTGCAATTTTAGCAAACTGATCAAGTAGCATTCGCTCACCATTGATAACATTCTTTTCAACTGTCCCAAGGTCTGCACCAGCAATTACGTGAAATCGTATATCGGATGCAGCAACTTTACACATGAATTTGAAGATACCTACTGTTGTTTTACCGCATGCGGTTACGCCCTCCAAATACTCACGTTCTGTATCAACGCATAAGAAGTCTTTGAACTTAGGAGAAAGCAACAGCATAGGTTGTGTCATACATCATCATCCTTTAAAGGTTGCATTTGTTCTACAATACCTGTAATAGCATCCATTGCACATTGAGTACTATCATCTGGTGCGTTCTCGTTATCTGCTTTCAGCTTTTTTTCCGTCTGTGCTCTTAACTGCTCGATCTGTGCTTTCTGTAAGTCCGTAGCTTCGCTATAATGCTTATCCAGCCATTTTAGCGCAAACTCTTTGCTGACAAGTTTTATAGAGCAGCCGTCCTTGCCTTGTTTCACCTCTTGGATAAGTGTGCCGTCTATTTCTGAGCTGTCAAGGAAATCAACATAGTTATATTCTAACCCTGTTTTCTTGTCTTTACGTCTGCCAAATGAAAGAAAGTCTGTTGCATCAGAATAAGCAATATCCATCATTTTCTGGAAGAAATCCTCAGCTGTGTACATGGCCTGCTTTATCTTAGCGTCCTTGATTGCTTGGATATGCTCTTGTATCTTAGTATTTCTCAGTAGCATGCTTCCGTTTGTCATCGCTGTTGTATAATCACAATCATACACCTTGCGGTATGCTTTTGTCGCATTAAACCATCTTACATAATATAGACAAAAAAGGCGCTGTCTCTCGGTCAGCTCCTCATTGTTCAGTGTTTCTATTTCTTCCGGCAGCAGCTCCGTTTTAGGAGGCTTCTCTATACCATTATTCTGTTTAGTAACGTTATCTTTCGGAATAGTAACGTTACCTTTCGATTCCTCGTCCCAGTGATCTAATGATTTCCACCTACGAATCTGTGTATCTTGCTTACCTACAGCTTTAGCAATATCCTTTAGCAGCATCTTACCTTTGCTATCAAGATACATCCGCTTAGCTTCGTCTCTGCTGGGACTTCTTTGTCTTGGCATAGATTAACCTCCTTTCGTTATAATTCCACTTCAGTTGACTTTATTTCATCGATATAGTGTGATTCAACTACATTTTTATTTGTCACACTTTCATATGCTTCCATTATCTTTGGCATCTGTATTGCCATCCAGTCTATCATTTCCTCGTTCGCGGCCCATGCCTCATGTGCAGTGCTGCTCTGGTCCATACCGGATTCAAATAAAAAGGCATGTATCAGCTCGTGTCTTAATACATGCCTCTGCATTTCTTTTAGATTGTCTGTTTTATATTCCGCCGGAATGTCTTCTTGCTCACTTATGCGGATCTCCTTGGTATAGAAATCTGTTTCTCCTCCTCTACCATCAAGGGAAGGAACATATTTGATTCTATATACTGTACCTAATACATTTACCTTCATTTTCTTTTTCTCCTATATTCCCAGTGTCTGCTTGCATCAAATCCTGCTGTGTTTTCAGTTCGCCTGCGTGTATTTTCTTTATCCAACGCCTTACGTTCTGCCTTGTACCATTCGCACGTCCCGTGGCATCCTGGGTGCCTTTTAGGGCAATCTTTACATACTGTGATCATCCTCTAGTACCTCTACTCTAAGATTTATGACACCTACTTCTTCAAGGGATTGATTTATCATATCACACAGTATCTTATTCAATTGGTTAACAGTAATCTCCTTTGTTTCTGCTTCGATATTTTCCGCGGTGTCACAGTCCATTATGATTCTATATGTCTTTTTACGTCTACCGAAAATCATGTATATCATTCCTTCCTGGGTAAAAGAAAAGCACCTCATTGGGTGCTATATTTCCTACATCTCAATTTTTTGCATTCGTGACAAGCATACATCTCATATATTTCAATATTTGCGTTTTTGCATATTTCATTTAATCGCGAACGTAAATCATCTTCTGCCGCGCATCCTATAAATACAGATTTAGCCTTTGGCCCTGACCTTAGGGCATATTTATCATTTGCATCCCCTTTGATTATGATTCGCCATTCATTTTCATACTTCCAATCATCTGTTTTTATTAACATTTGTTTATGCACTATTTGCTTATTATAAATCGTCCATCCACCAGCAATAGGTGGTAAATCTTTATAGATGACCGGAAAAATATTATCTTGAAAATACATTCGTAAATCTTCCATACGATATTCTACGCAAAATCCTTTATTATTATTTGCATAGTGTGCCCACATTAAAACATTGTCAAATGATTCCGTAAAACAAGCAATAAATGTTTCTTTTTTTAATGTTTCATATAGCTTATCTAGTGTTGGCTGTAAATCATGTATTGAGTTTTCGGCAGGAAATATGTTTTGTAAATTAGCGTAAAGCTCGCTATCAAATTCATCGTTGAATCCAACCGGCGCAGTAAATGGCACTATTCCTTTTTCAAGATTTTCTAAATCTCGATCATTACCAGCTCTATATCGAAACAGAGAATCCTGTTTTATATAGCCATAAGCGAATTTAGCATATTCCTTATAGCTTGGGTTATTTACATCATGGTGAAAATAGAAATTCAAAAATTCTTCTTTCCACTCTTCTTTTGTCTTAATGAAGACATTCTGGCACATTTCTGAATCACTTCCTTTTTTTATATCATACTACAAAGAAAGGTAAATTAAAAGCGCCTTTTTCAGACGCTTTACGCTGGTAAGTCCGCTTAGGATTCCTTACCGCTATTTCCTTTTGGTTATTCCGCCACCAGGGCAACCAATATATCTAACAGGCGTTCTCAACAATATGAGGTTCATTCCTGCTTTGATATCAATCACAGCGCCTTTTTTATGTCTGCCTACATGAGTGCGCTATCTCATCATTGACCAACTTGTTTCCTGCTGGTTTGCCAAGCTCATTTCGTCAGCCCAGGCCCTTAAAACGCCTATCTCATTGTTTTTTAAGGATATTTGCATAGATAGGAAGATTACTTACCCTAATCTACAGGCGATATATGGGAAAAGGGGGGATCACCTGCAGATTACGGCAGGCATCCTAAGATGCCGCGTAAGTAAACCGTAAGGGGAAAGTGAAGCACAAGGAAGAGGATCGCACCTCATCCCCCGTACTTCCATGCTATCATTATATCACGTCAAACCCAGTCGCAACGTGACAGTTTCATAAAATATTACTGTTTTTTGAGCAAATTTGACTTATTGCACGTTCTGCACGCTTCCGTACTAATTCCTCACCAATATCCATTTCCCATCCCACTTTCTTAGAGCCTTCGCCACGATTTCTCATGGTATATAGTTTCACAACATCATAGTATTTTTCTGGCAAGACACTTATCCATTTGTCTATCCTGTCCATTTTCTCTTCAAATGGGGCTTGTAATTCTTCTAGTGCAGCCGATTTCATCATGAAACGATCCTGTGGACTTTTCCCATCTGAAACACCATTAGACATACGTATTATACTACCACCTGTAGAACAACTGAGAGAACGTTGTTCCCTTTCTAAAAGATGCCATTTGTATAAGTACAGATAGTAATTTTTGAGTTCTCCTTCCACATAACCTCTCATAAACTCATCCTCATCAATTAAAGGTGCTTCTTCATCACGCCAACTCATTTTATCACCCCTTGCCTTCGTGCTCGTTGATTATACATATCATCAAAAAGGTAAAATACAGCATTACTGCCAGTGCTATATCAATCATGTGTATACCTCCTCTAGGTACTGCTGCAGCTCTCCAATCGTATAAAACAATAATTGTAGATTTTCTTCATGCAGTACATATGCGCCTTTTCCTGCAATTCTGATTTCATCAATTTTAACGTTATATACTTTTTCTAAGGTCGTTCTCCGCATTTTTCAACCTCCTCGCTGCCATCCGAATAAAATACCACAACCGGCTGTTTGTATGTATACGGCCGTCTATGCTATTGTATTTTTTCATTTGTTACATCACCTTCCGCTTCTTAGCATACAAAACAATAATTCTGTCATAGATTTTTTGCGGTGTTTTGGATATGCGTCTCTGATTTTATGCAGTCTCCAATCGTTACTGTTGCCTTTAAATTCAGTCGGATTATCAAACTCTTGCCAGCAATCACTATTTTTTCTTCCTAACGTAGACGGTACTGGAACTAGCACTCCGATATCATGCGGTATGTCATGAATGACTTTCTTGTATAATTCCATCGGCATCACCAGATAGTTTTCTTCTCCTATGTAATTTTGCCCATGCCCACTTTTAAAGTCGCCTAAGCAGCTTTTTACCTCGTAGCAGATAAAGATGCCTTTTTCTAAGCCGCTGATACTCATTTGATTTGGTGGTATAAACTGCATATAGTCTACTCTGCACATATCCTTTGTGCCATAATCTATGGTAACCTCACTAGCATAGTATTTACCGACACCGGTAAACCTTTGCTGATAAAGGATATCGCCTAACAGTATAGTAATCTCCTTGCGCGTCATAGTTTACCCTCCTTAAAATGGTAGATCATCACTTGCAATATCCAGTGTACTGCTTGTCTCGTATGGTTCCTGGTAGCCCTGATTGCTTCCATATATATCTTCTTTATATATTCCTGCAGCAGCCTTCCAGTATAGCCTGTTTCGTCGCTCCATTCTTCTAACTGTAGGATATCGTCCACTTTAAACGGCCGATCATTATTTCGGATTTCCCAATTTTTAATACCTTTTAATTTATCTTCAAAATACTGAGGTAAGATTTTCAATTTATGTATCATCTGTTCGTTCTCCGTTTCTATTTTTTCAACTTCTGTTTCGTTGATAAACCATTCAAATCGATATCCTCTATCCGGTATCATCTGTTTATATGCTGCATAGCGTGCCTTGCTTACCGTTGCAACTTCGATGAAACAGCTATTGTGTCAGGTATATTGCTATCTGTAAAATACATTGTCCATGTTACTTTGTAGCGCATTTCTTCCCTCCTTTATTTTCAAACGGTTAAAATCGTCAGGTGAGCTGCTTCGTTGTACCGATTTGTCATATATCGGTTTCACATACTTATAAAATGTTTTTCACTGCTCTTTCCTTCAATCTCCTTTGTGAAGCAATCTGATTGCATCTTTCAATTCGTCTAAAACAACATAATCCTTCCTGTCTCCGTTCAATTCAACGTTCACAAGCACATTCTCAAGCCCACACTGTTTCAATATTTCTTCCACTTTGACCAATGCATGACCTGCGATTATAGATTTTTCTCGTTTTTCTAAAACGGAAACCATGATGGCACCTCCATAGCGATTTCCGGGATATAGTCAGTCTTCTTACGTTGTTGACCAAACAATTCCACTTTTGCACTTTCACTCATGACCTTTACCATCTCAATACTCATGCGATGATGATCTGCTTGTTTTCGCTTGATATTATTTAATACATTCATTTCTTTTTCTGAGATAATGACATGCACATTCACTTCATGCTTTTGGCCAAAACGATAGCACCTGCGTATTGCCTGATAAAACTGTTCGTAGCTGTCAGACAATCCACAGAATATCATGTCATGGCAGTTCTGCCAGTTCATTCCAAATCCACAGATGGAAGGTTTCGTTACGAGATACTTCACGTCTCCGGATGCAAATCCCATCATAGCTTTTTCTTTGTGTTCTGGCGTATCAGATCCTTTTACCTCCACGGATTCACGTATAGCCTTATGCAATGCGGTACTCTCATTGTTATAATCGCACCATATCAAGCAATTCTCTTTTGTCCGAGCGATATTCTTTGCCATTTCCACTCTTTCATCAAGACTTTGCTTTCGCGCTTCTCTCCTCTCCTGCAGCGTTTCTGCATACTCCACAAATAAGCTCTCTGCATCTGGCTCACTTTTTAATATGTTTGCTTTTACATGCAGTTTCGGCAATACAAATTTTTCTCCACCATATCCAAGGTCTGCCGGCGATTTTATCATCATGCTCCATGTTGCCATCCAGCGGAAGAACTCTTTTTCCGCATGACGTTTCAGGCGCCACCCGATACGATCATTCTTTCCTTTTTTCTTGATTGAATCGTTGATGAAGAATGTCGCTAACATTTCGCTACGTGGCATGACACCGAGAAACTCCGCTGTAGTTCCAATCTCTGTATAATCGTTAGGGCTTGGTGTTGCTGTGCAGCATAATTTGTATGGTGTGTAAGCAAAACGTTCCTGCAGGTCTTTTGTTGTTTTCCCTGCGTATGATTTCAAAATCGAACTTTCATCTAGGACAACGCCGGAAAAACTATCCGTATCATATTTGTGTATCTTTTCGTAATTTGTGATGTTTATGCCTGGTTTTATGTCTTCCTGACCTTCTGCCAGATTGCAAGTGATACCAAACTTTGAAGCTTCCTGTGCAGTCTGTTTTGACACCGCCAAGGGAGCAAGAATCAACACAGTACCTCCTGTATGTTTTGCGACCGCATCCGCCCATGATAATTGCTGGATGGTCTTGCCTAGCCCGGTATCCTCAAATAATGCAGCTTTTCCAATTCTAAGTGCCCATTTTGTTATTGCTTGCTGATAGTCAAATAGGTTTTCATTGAGGTTTTCTACAGTGAATCCAGATGGTTCTATTGTGTATTCCTTAGTCTTTAAAAATTCTTCGTATGTCATTCTTCATCACCTTCAAATAAAAACTCCAGCTGTTCTTCTGCGTTTGCAGCACGTTCACAATTTTTCACTGCCTGTTCAAAATAAGATTCTTTTAATTCTATCCCTACAGCCTTACGGTGCATCTTTATAGATTGATATGCTTCTGATCCGATACCCAAGAATGGAGTAAATACTGTATCTCCTTGGTTTGTCCACAGCTCAATACATCGTTCTATAACGTCTAACTGCAAAGGGCATATGTGCTTTTCGTCTCGTTCTTCCCTCGCTGATGTACGATTGAGAGTGTTGCTCTGTCGGATGTTCATCCATACCGGCGATGCATATTCCTGCCATTTGCTTACCGGAAATGATTCATTCGTGTGCGTTATCGGTTCTTTGTTTTCTCCCGGTTTCCTCATCGTAACGATGTAATCAGCAATGCCCTGACGGCTCATAGCACTATCTTTTTTTAACTGCTTGTGCAACAATCCTATATGTTTTGTTCGCTGCATAGCAACCACCGGATCTTTCCAGATTGTGATTTTGCTATGGTAGTAAAATCCATAATCCTGGAATAACTCTCTCAATATGCCCGGAAAATCTCGTAAACCAATAAATCCATCGCTTGCTTTTGTTGTAGGAAGGTCCATGCAGTGGATGCTGACTAATCTCCCTGGTTTGGTTATCCGGAATAGTTCAGCTACGATATAGCCAAACTGTTTATAAAACTCTTCTGTACTGCGGCAGTTGCCTAAATCTCTCGGGCTGTCACTGTAAGTGTATAAATCCTCGAAAGGTGGACTAAAAATTGAATAGCCCATTGATTCATCCGGTAAACCCTGCATTACTTCGCAGGAATCTCCGTTGTATAATGCGTAATGTTCTGTAATTACTTGATTGATTACTTTTTTCATTTCTTCTCCTTTCAAAAAAAACAGTGTCTCTTGTATTGTGTTCTTTGATATGCCGAGCTCGTACATGGCTAGTTTTATGATTTTTATTACTTCTGCTGATGTATTAGCCTGATTACTTTTAGGTGTTGAGCTTTTCTTCCAGTCATTCCATGATATTTGCCAGTAAAACGTCCCTGTATGAGGATAATCGAGTGAAGTGTAATCTATATCTGTCATATAGACGATGATATATTTCGGATATTCGCCAATGGTGATTTGACTCCCATCATACGATTGACTGTATACAATACCTTTGTTTTTCAGAGCTTTTTTATTCTTTGCATATTTGAATTACCATCTTAATGCCTAATGCGTGCATAGTAGCAAACATCACTTCAACTGGCATCCTGTTTTTATACGATAAATAATTGCACATCGCTTGGTAATCAACAGCCACTATTTTTGCAAGTTTACGATTTCTTATATCCAGCTCTCCTTGTCGCCTGATGATAATATCCAGGATGTTATCGTAAGTTGTCATATTAGTTTCAGTCACTTATCTCTCTCCTTCCTCGTCATAAACTGTTTCTGAGCTCTTCTATTTTCCTGTCGAGCTCCTCCTCACTGAATTCAGATTCAACTTTAATTAAATCCTGATTGTCCCACCATGCTGGCAGTTGCTTTTCAGTGGAGCCAGTTTTATTAGAATTATTAGTATAGTTACCGTCAAGTATCTTTGCTAAGTTTGTATCCTTTAGCATCCAGTCAAATGTCGCTGACCAGTTACGATTGTTAGCTCCCTTTAAAAAATCACTTTGCTCTGCCAAAGAGAAGGCCTTTTGTAAATCGTCGGCTGTGTATGTCTTAAGTCTTGCCTTGATGGCTTTTTTACGAGCATCAGATAATTTTGTAAGGCGAGGGAACGACACGCAAGTGTTGTTATACATATCAGCGATTTGCTGATAACATATATCTTCTTTCTTTTCATTCTTAGCATTCTTTACATTCTTATCATTCTTGTTTGTGTTCAACTGTTGTTCATTTGATGTTCGCTCGTTGTTCAACTGTTGTTCATTTGATGTTCGTTGTCCTTGGTATTTATCCCAATTTAATACGGTAATCAAGGAGTATTTGTTAGTCTTTTTGATGTTCAACATTTCCATTTTTTCAAACAAACTCAACCATCTAAACAACGTTAGTCCATCAACACGTCTGTCTTTCTTTACATCGTGATTAAAATCGTCAGATAGAGCTGATCTGCCGGTGATAAACTGCCCTGCCTTTAGCTCTATGATTTGATTACCTACCACCTGCGTTTTTTCGTCATGTGTCGCTTTCATCAGACACATAAGCCATAGCTTTAGTTTGTCCGAATCAGCCCACACAGGGGTATCCGTAATTTGTCTGTATAGCTTTATGTATCCTTGTTTTGACACATTTCCTCTCCTTTAAAAATTAGCTTTCTGCGATTATAATCACGCACTTGCTGTTGTCTATCTCAATGCGTGTTTCTATGCAGGTAGTATTTGCATTTACAATCTCAATCGCTATTAGATAATCATTCAATATCTGCTCAGGTACTGACCTCTCAATGAGGCTTTTAACTTCTTCCCACTTCATATTTACCTCCTACAATTCCGCAAATTCCTTTTCTTTTCGCTCTAATTCACTCTTTAACATTTCTCGTAGTTTTGTATCAATTTCTT